>ERZ506772.410-NODE-410-length-13346-cov-15.3684_pt1 | contig 13346 bp, 8 predicted proteins | sample MGYA00513185_ERZ506772 | MGnify/ENA metagenome assembly ERZ506772 | reverse complement strand
GCGACACCCTGGGTTCACATGACGAAATGTAATGACGCCCTGAAAGGGCAAAAGCATTAAGACATCGCACAATCATTGAGCGTGTACATTGCTATGTCAGCCCGTCCTTGCTAAATCCGAAAAATCAATGAGTACTATACTCAAGTGACAGGTGATTTCTTTACCCACACAAATCAATACAGTTCCCCTATTTCTTCATATTCTGAACATACGTATTATACCAATATTACATGTATTGGCACAATTACAATTAAAGCCTTACGCTCCGTGTAGAACGTAAGGCTTTAATAAATTCAATCAATTACTCATCGAGGTGATACCCCCACTGCTTTAATATGTCGCCCCAATTTGACTCTACCAAGTGGCGAGTGCGGTCGGCATACTTGTATTTGTTCTTTTTGTAACCACGCTTTGAACCTACATATTGCGAAATGGCAGTTTTGGCATTGTCCCAACCTGGCAATGAAAGCGCGCGATATATCTTTTCGGTCATGCCATATGCATCGGCTTCAAAGTCTTCAAACTTTACCTCAATAAGGTTGCCCTCAGGAATTAAATGCTTGTCGGCCTCATACTGATCGTGCAACTTGCGATAGGTGGTCAGTATGTTCTGCTCAATGGCTTCGTCGGAAAACTCCTCTAACTTTAAGGGCTGAATGGTGTTGGTAAAGAATGAACGTGTGCTTTCAAACACTGTGTAGGGGTTACGCATCAAGTAAATGAACTTGGCGTTGGGGAACATCTTTACTAACTCCTTTACACGACCTGTGTGGGGAGGATTCTTTGACAAGAATTGCTCACCACCCGTGTTCCAAAGTGATATTTTGATGAGTTTACGGAAGGTTTCCTCCCACACATTCAGTTCATTAGGGGTGATGTCCTTAAATATAAGGTACTTGTCACAATACTCCTGCATGTATTTGGGGAAGAACCAAAAGTTGTAGAAGGTGTAAGGACACATGTTCGAAATGGCAAACTCCTCCTCTTGGGGCAGATCGGGGGCAAGCTCCATGTTGTCAGTGGGACGCTTGTCGGGCATGAGCCAACCCATGGTTTTTTTAAAGAAGGGCTGACCAAACATCATGAGATGCGGAAAGACGGTTTGATAGGTGGTGCAATAACCAAAACGCTTGTCGCACGATAGCACGTTGTGTACAAAGGTGGTGCCTGAACGCCAATGACCTAATATGAACACGGGGTCGTTCTTTAATGGCACGTTTTTGAGCAACTTGTTATAACGATGGTCTTGCAAAGGGGCTAAAACCGAGAGCAAACGGCATACTGCCCTGGTTAAACGGTATTTGCCTTTCCAAGGACCATCCACCTCACGTCCAGCGGTTAGTTCCTTAAAGGTTTTCCAATCGGCTCCTACGAGCGTGTTTATTGGGAGTTTGTTAAATTCTATCAGACCCATGTATGTTGATTTTTTGTGTATATACGTTTTTGGAGGTGCTAAAAAATTCTGTTTTTAACGCGTTAGCGGAATTAGTAAACAAGTTGACAAGTTAACCTGAAATTCCGCCAACGGGTACTTATGACTGCAAAGTTACAAAACTTTTACAAAAGGTGCCCCCTCATAAGGGTGCGGTTGCTTAAAACGGCCATAGCATGGGTACCACTACTATGGTAATAATGAACGATAGGAGGTTGAGTGGTAAGCCCACCTTGATGAAGTCGCCAAAGCGATAGTTGCCCACACCTTGCACTATTAAGTTGGTTTGATAACCTATGGGGGTGCTGAAACTGGCCGAGGCTGCCATGCAGATGGTCACGAAAAAGGGCATAGGACTCACTCCCATGTGCTGCGCTATGCTTAACGATAGGGGGAAGGCTAAGGCCGCTGCAGCATTGTTGGTCATTAGTTCAGTGAATAGGTTGGTGATGATAAAAATGACGGCTAACAACACAACCGGACTGCACTGGTGACTGAGTTCAACAGCCCATGAGGCTACGGCATCGGCCATGCCCGAGTTGAGCATGGCACGACTGATGGCAAAGGCGGAGGCGATGGTGATGAGTATGTCCCACGATATGAACTTGGTGTACTTGCGTGCAGGGAATATGTTGAGCCAAGCCATGATGATGGTGACTACGCTCACAAAGAAGAACATGTCAAGATGCATACGCGGTGCTGCGGCACGCACTGCTGGGAGTTCGCCTATGGTGGCTCCTATAATCATGAGCACAAGCAGCACTACTGAGAGCCAACACTTCCAACGAGGCATTTTAAAGTCCTGCTCCTTGCCATTTGACACCATTAAAAAGAAGGATGAGTCGCCCCAGTTGTGCATAAAGTCTTCATCGGTCAGCAACACTAAGGTGTCGCCTTCATGAAACCGCTCACGGCGCATGTCGTGCACAATGAAGGTTTCGCCGCCTCGCTTTAGCTCTAACACATCGGCACCATATTTGCGCTTAAAGTCGAAGTCGATGATGCGCTTGTTAATGGCTGGGAAACGAGGACCTAACACTACCTCAATGCGGTGTAGGCCACGACCTAACTCTCCTGGCGATGTTATCTCGTCGCTATTGTTGCGCTCAGCGGGTAACAAAAAGGGGGAACAAAGCCATATATAGAGCAAACCTACCAGAGCTATGATAATGCCTACCTTTCCTAACTCGAACATGGTGAAGCCTTGAAAGCCAGCATCTATCACCATGCCATGCACCACCAAGTTGGTGCTGGTGCCTATGAGGGTGCATGTGCCGCCTAATATGGTGGCGTATGATAGCGGAATGAGCAGTTTGGTGGCAGCTACTCCATGCTTTTCGGCCCAACGCTTTATCATGGGAGCAAAGATAACTACCACGGGGGTGTTATTTAAAAAGGAGGATATGAAGGCAATGACGGGTAGCATGCGAGCCTGTACCTTGCGTGTGGTTACACCCCTGCCGTGCGGTAACAAATGGCGCAATAGGGCTTCCAGCAGTCCTGACCTACGCACACCCTCACTCACCAAAAAGAGCATGGCCACCGTTATCATGCCTTTGTTTGAAAAGCCATCGAGCAGTTCACGGGGCGATAATATGCCTACGCACATAAACACCACAGCTCCCGAAAACAAGATGAGACCGGGGCGCATGCGGTCTTTTATAAGGGCCAACACCAGTATGGCTATGACTATGATGACAAATAGGGGTTGCATTGTGTGAATGAGTATATGGGTGATGTAAGTGAATATCAGATGTATGTATATTTTGCTCTATGATTGTGCGATGTCTTAATGCTTTTGCCCTTTCAGGGCGTCATTACATTTCGTCATGTGAACCCAGGGTGTCGCTGCGCTTGCCCTGGGCTATGTGCTCCATTGGGCCTTCAGCCCGCCCTTGCTAAATTCGAAACCCAAGGTGTCGCATCGCTTGCCCTGGGCAATGTACACGACCAATGATTGTGCCATGTCTTAATGCTTTTGCCCTTTCAGGTAGGGTGTTCAAAATCCGCATCAAAATTCGACTCACTTTTTGCGTATTTTGAACCTGAAAATCATTGAAATACAACCAATGTTGTATATGTGATATGAGCCGTTTTCGAACACTTCAAAAAACGGTATCAAAAAGCAAACACTATCTCATTGATTTACAACACATTAAGTGCATTTTTGCTCAATATTTGAGTAAGTTTTCTGAAACCTATTTTGAACACCCTACCTTTCAGGGCGTCATTACATTTCATCATGTGAACCCAGGGTGTCGCTTCGCTTGCCCTGGGCTATGTGCTCCATTGGGCTTTCAGCCCGCCCTTGCTAAATCAGCCCGCCCTTGCTAATTTCGAAACTTGAGGCTAAATAAGATAACTAACTTACTTGTTAACCCGTTAACTTGTTAACCTGTTAACCTGTTAACCCGTTAACTTGTTAACCCGTTAACCCGTTAACCCGTTTACTTGTTAACCTGTTAACCCGTTAACTTGTTAACCCGTTAACCTGTTAACCCGTTACTGAAGTTTCGGATTTAGCAAGGACGGGCTGAAGGCCCAATGGAGCACATAGCCCAGGGCAAGCGCAGCGACACCCTGGGTTTCCGCATAGTAGAGTCTCCACGCCCTGTAAGGGCAAAAGCCTTAATTCTTAAATACATACGCCTCGTAGTATTCTACGCCGTATGATAACAAGAATAATCTGTACTCGTCTTGAAACGAGAATCGTTTGTGATGCACATGGTCGTTAACACCACCAACCCTTACGACCTTGCTGCCAGTAGTGTTTACTAACTGGCCGACATAGCAATGTACACGACCAATGATTGTGCCATGTCTTAATGCTTTTGCCCTTTCAGGGCGTCATTACATTTCGTCATGTGAACCCAGGGTGTCGCTGCGCTTGCCCTGGGCTATGTGCTCCATTGGGCCTTCAGCCCGCCCTTGCTAAATTCGAAACTTGAGGCTAAATAAGATAACTAACTTACTTGTTAACCCGTTAACTTGTTAACCCGTTAACTTGTTAACCCGTTAACTTGTTAACCCGTTAACCTGTTAACCCGTTATTTTACTATAAACCAGGGATTATGTAAGTCCTCTTTGTTATAAACCAAAGGTTCGTCGGTGGCAGCATTGAGTACTTGATGACCTGCAGCCAACACGATGGCATGGCCTGCAGCTGTGTCCCACTCCATAGTGGGTGCCATGCGAGGATAAACATCTGCCTTGCCTTCAGCCACTAAGCAGAGCTTGAGCGATGAGCCTGCACTGACCAACTCAAGCTGAGGATGATGACGTCGCAAGTCATTAATAAAGGTTTCGGTTTCAGGTGATAAATGAGAGCGTGAAGCTACTACCCGATAGGGACGACCTAAATCGGCTCCCTTTAAGGGCAAAGACTCGGCTGTGCCCACATGTAATGTTTCGGGGTCAACATCGGCCGTATAGGCTCCTTGCCCCTTTTCGCCCCAAAACAGACGGTGCTTGGCTGGTACGTAAATAACCCCCATAACGGGTACGCCATCGGTGACGAGTGCTATGTTGACAGTAAACTCATCGTTCTTTTTTAAAAACTCCTTGGTGCCATCAAGTGGGTCAACTATCCAGAGTGTGTGCCAATCCTTGCGCTCGGCATAGGGCAAGTGTGCTCCCTCTTCGCTCAGCAAGGGGTAAGGACTGCTCTCAAGCGCCTCGGCTATAATGGCATGCGACTCGCGGTCGGCCAGAGTGAGGGGGGAGTTGTCGGCTTTGCGCTCTACCTGCCAATCGAGGTCGGGATGAGTGTATATGTGCATGATGGCTCGTCCTGCTTTAAGGGCGGCATGTATAATGGTATCTAACATAAGTGTTGGTTTTAAGTAATGGGCGGTTCTAATAATTCTGATAAATTGATTTGTACTCTATCGTATGTGTATTTTTGTTAGTAAACGAAGGAGCATAGCGAGCTATGTGACTGAGTGAACTAACAAAAAGATACATGCGAGAGGGTGCAAAGCAACTATCAGAATTTTAGAATATTAAAATCAGAATTTTTAGAACCGCCCTAATGAGTTATTGAAGAGAGGTTACACTCTTTCGGTTGCAAGGAACACAGCCACTCCATCCTCGTCGTTTGAGGTGGTTACAAAGTCGGCCTCGGCTCTTACCTCAGGGGCTGCATTGGCCATGGCTACACCTCGACCCGCTAAACGCAGCATGGAGAGGTCGTTGTAGCCATCGCCAAAGGCGGTAAGGTCAGCTGGTGACAAATGTAGCACATTGAGCAAGCGCATGAGCGACTGGGCCTTGTCAATGCCTTTGGGTACTAACTCTATAAAGAAAGGGGCTGAACGATATACTTCCATTTTGTCGGCAAGCAGGGCACTGAGTTCGGCTTCAGCCTTTACCATGAGGTCGGGATGGCCTGTCATGAGCAACTTGGTGGGCTGTGGCTCAATGGCTGTGAGCAGGTTGTCAACACCCCGTATGTTCATTTTATTGATGCGACTCTCTTCATGTACAAATTCGTCATCGGGCATCTCGGTCACTATGTCGCTGCCTACGTAGCCCAACAGGGCATGGTGGTGCTCGCGCGCGTACTTATATATAATAGGTATAACCTCGGCTGGTAGGTGCTTGCTATAGAGTTCTTGACCTGTGGCACAGTCAACTATCTTGCCACCATTATATGACAATATGTATCCGCCTCGCTGACTGAGCTGTAAGCATTCGGCCACTGGCTCTATGCCATAAGTGGGACGACCTGATGCTAAAATGAGCACGGCTCCGTTGTCCTCGGCTTGTAACAAAGCTTGGCGAGTGCGTTCGGTCACCTGCTTTTGGCTATTGGTGAGTGTGCCGTCGAGGTCGAGGGCTATGGCTGAAGTAGGATTTTTTTTTGACATAATAGATGGGAGGCGTTGAACTGTATGAGTGTTGATTGTGTACCTTTTAATAAGGGCTTTCGATGTAAAGCATCTACTTAATACGCCACAAAGTTAGACAAAAAGTCAGAAATAGAAACAAAAAATCCCGCTGCAACCTAACATTGCAACGGGATTATGTAAAGAGGCGGGGCTGGTAAAAAGGCAATTTTTTAAAAAATCCAGCCTTAACCTATCATTTATTAGTCAGCCAACTTTGCCTTGATGAACTCGCGGTTCAGACGGGCAATGTTTGAAATAGACTCGTTCTTGGGGCATACGGCCTCGCAAGCACGTGTGTTGGTGCAGTTACCAAAGCCTAACTCATCCATTTTAGCTACCATGGCCTTGGCACGCTTAGCAGCTTCAGGGCGACCCTGGGGCAACAAGGCGAACTGGCTTACCTTAGAGCTTACGAAGAGCATGGCAGAACCATTCTTACAAGCTGCTACACAAGCACCACAACCGATGCAAGTGGCGCAGTCCATAGCCTCGTCAGCGTCTTGCTTAGGAATGAGGATGGCATTGGCATCCTGAGGAGCACCTGTGCGTACGCTGATGTAACCACCAGCTGCTTGAATTTCGTCGAATGCTGAACGGTCAACCATGCAGTCCTTGATAACAGGGAATGCTGCTGAACGCCAAGGCTCAACTGTGATTACATCGCCATCGTTGAAACGACGCATGTAAAGTTGGCAGGTAGTGGCACCAGCCTCGGTCTTGCCGTGGGGAGTACCATTGATATAGAGCGAACACATACCGCAGATACCTTCGCGGCAGTCGTGGTCGAATACGAAAGGTTCCTTGCCCTCCTCAACGAGCTCTTCGTTAAGGATGTCGAGCATTTCGAGGAATGAAGTGTCATCGGGGATGTCGCGCATCTCACGAGTGTCGAAGTGACCCGCATCTTTGGGGCCATTCTGCTTCCAATACTTAATTGTAAAAGATATGTTCTTAGCCATGGCTTATTAATTCTTGTAGTTACGGGTTTTTACTTCGATTGCTTCATACTTCAAGGGTTCCTCGTACTTAACAGGATCCTTGTCTTCACCCTGGTATTCCCAGCATGATACGTAGAAGCAGTTTTGGTCATCGCGCTTAGCTTCGCCTTCTTCTGTTTGATGTTCAACACGGAAGTGACCACCGCATGATTCCTCACGATAGAGGGCATCAATGGCGATGAGCTGACCCATGGTGATGAAGTCATTCAAACGGATGGCCTTGTCAAGTTCAACATTTACACCTTCGATATGAGGTACGAAGAGGTTGGTTTCAAATTCCTTGCGGATTTCCTTCAACTTGGCAAGTGCTGTCTGCAAGCCCTCCTTAGAGCGAGCCATGCCGACATATTCCCACATAATGTGACCCAACTCCTTGTGGATGCTATCAACTGACTTCTTACCATTGATGTTGAGCAAGTGGTTGATGTGATCTTGTACGGCCTTTTCAGTAGCAACGAACTCAGGTAAGTCGGTGCTGAAACGAGGCACGGTGATTTGGTCGCTGAGGTAGTTCTGGATGGTGTAGGGGAGTACAAAGTAACCATCGGCCAAGCCCTGCATAAGAGCTGATGCACCCAAACGGTTGGCACCGTGGTCAGAGAAGTTACACTCACCAATAGCAAACAGACCAGGAATGTTGGTTGAAAGTTCGTAGTCAACCCAAAGACCACCCATGGTGTAGTGAATAGCAGGGTAGATCATCATGGGGTTGGTGTATTCAATGCCGTCATCGCCCTTGCGTACAACCTGACCTGGCTTAACGTCGGTAATCTCTTCGTACATGTCGAACAGGTTGCCATAACGCTGCAATACAACATCGATGCCTAAACGACCAATGGCTTCAGTGAAGTCGAGGTATACGGCCAAGCCTGTGTTGTTAACACCAAAACCTGCATCGCAACGCTCCTTGGCTGCACGTGAAGCTACGTCACGAGGTACCAAGTTACCGAAAGCAGGATAACGACGCTCCAAGTAGTAGTCGCGGTCGGCCTCGTTGATGTCTGTAGGCTTCAACTCACCCTTTTGCAACTTAATGGCATCTTCCTTCTTCTTAGGTACCCAAATACGACCATCATTACGCAATGACTCTGACATAAGTGTAAGCTTTGACTGCTTGTCACCATGAACAGGGATACATGTGGGGTGAATCTGTACGTAAGCGGGGTTAGCAAAGTAAGCACCCTTGCGATAAGCTGCAATGGCTGCTGAGCAGTTGCAACCCATGGCGTTGGTTGAAAGGAAGTAAGTGTTGCCATAACCACCAGTGGCCAATACTACGGCATGAGCTGCGAAGCGTTCGAGCTTGCCATTGATAAGGTTACGAGCAATGATACCGCGTGCACGACCGTCGATGATAACAACGTCTTGCATTTCATAACGGCAGAAGAGTTTTACAGTACCAGCATGTACCTGTGCCATAAGTGCTGAGTAGGCACCGAGCAAAAGCTGCTGACCTGTTTGACCCTTGGCATAGAACGTACGGCTTACCTGTACACCACCGAATGAACGGTTGGCCAAAAGACCACCATATTCACGTGCGAAAGGTACACCTTGTGCTACGCACTGGTCGATGATGTTGGCGCTCACTTCAGCCAAACGATATACGTTGGCTTCACGAGCACGGTAGTCGCCACCCTTAACGGTGTCGTAGAAAAGACGATATACTGAGTCGCCATCATTTTGATAGTTCTTAGCAGCATTGATACCACCTTGAGCAGCAATAGAGTGTGCACGACGAGGAGAGTCTTGAATGCAGAAGTTGAGCACCTTGAAACCCATTTCGCCGAGTGAGGCTGCAGCAGAGGCACCAGCCAAACCTGTACCTACAACAATGATGTCGAGCTTACGCTTGTTGGCGGGGTTCACCAATTTTTGGTGAGCTTTATAGTTGGTCCACTTTTCAGCAACAGGACCTTGAGGTATTTTTGAATCTATAGTAGCCATGATTGGATATTCTATTTTATAAGGTTTAAAAGTTGAGGAGTTGAAAGAGTTCTGCTGACATATAATAGTTAATATCTATTACTTTCACTTCAAACCTTTCTACTCTTCCACTTTAAAAGAACACATTACGCTGCGCAGCAAGCACCACCGCAGAAGGCGAACTTGAGAGCTACAACGAGGAAGATGAGCATTAACACGGTAACGTAGATGTTGCCAATGCAACGCCAACGGTTGAACCAGATTTTACCATTCCAACCGAGTGTTTGCATAGCACTCCAGAAACCATGAGTCATGTGGAACCAAATGGCTACAAACCAAATGATGTAGAGAACTGTGAACACGGGGTTGCTGAAGGTGTAAGCAATCATTGCATAACCATCAGAGGCCGACTGTACTTCGTTGATGAAAGGCATGCCACCATTAACGAGTTCGGCAAACATCATGTTGTACCAGAAGTTGAACAAGTGGAGCAACAAACCAAGTACTACGATTACACCGAGTACAAACATGTTCTGCGATGCCCACTCTACCTTTTCGGGCTTGCAAGTAACGGCATAGCGGTTGTTACCACGAGCCTTGCGATTTTGCAAGGTAAGAATGATGGCGTAGATGAAGTGGATGGCTACGAGTGCTGCGAGACCGAGGGTTGCTACTACGGCATACCAATTGGCACCCAGCATTTCGCATACCCAGTTATAACCTTCTTCAGAGAAGAGGGCCACCAAGTTCATGCAACCATGGAATGTGAGGAACAGGATAAGCGCAATGCCAGTTACTGACATGATTACCTTCCGTCCGATGGATGAGTTAGTTAACCACATAAAATGATTTGAATTAAGTTGATTATTAGATTATTGATTTTTGCTTGTTTACTAAAGATTTTTCCCCATAAATGGGGAGCAAAGTCTTTCTTCGTGCAAAATTATAAGTTTTTATTTGTCCTTGCAAGTTTTTGACTAAAAACATAACGCGTTGGCGGATTTAGTAAACATGTCCACCAACGCGTTATAAGTAAGGTTTTGCATACTTGCCCGTTAACCCGTCAACCTGTTAACCCGTTAACCTGTTAACCTGTTAACCCGTCAACCTTTTAAAATGCGCTTTATGTCGTTCAGTTTGTTAAGAGCTTCAAGAGGGGTGAGGTTATTCACATCTAAATGGAGCAACTCATCACGTATTTGACTGAGTACAGGGTCATCGAGCTGGAAGAAGCTGAGTTGCATGCCTTCTTGCAATTGGGTGTTGCTCTCAGCTCGCGGCACACTGCTACCAGCTTGCGCACCTGCCTTTTCAAGGTCGGATAGTATTTGTTCGGCTCGCTTCACTATGCTTTGGGGCATACCTGCTAAGCGTGCCACGTGTATACCAAACGAGTGGGCTGAACCGCCTCGCTGCAATTTGCGCAGAAAAACAACACGACCATTGACTTCACGTACCGACACATTCCAATTTTTGATGCGCTGAAAGAGTTTCTCCATTTCGTTCAACTCATGATAGTGAGTGGCAAAGAGTGTGCGGGCATGGGCTTTGGGATTTTCGTGTATGTACTCTACGATGGCCCAAGCTATAGATATACCATCGTAGGTGGATGTGCCACGCCCTAACTCGTCGAAGAGTACCAATGAACGTTCGGTAAGGTTGTTCATGATGTTGGCAGCCTCACTCATTTCGACCATGAAGGTGCTCTCGCCCACCGATATGTTGTCGCTGGCACCTACACGCGTAAATATTTTATCTACCAAACCTATATGCGCCGATTCGGCAGGAACAAATGAACCTATCTGTGCCAATAAGGTAATGAGGGCCGTTTGACGTAACAAGGCGCTTTTACCTGCCATGTTGGGACCTGTTACAATGATGATTTGTTGCTCTTTGGTGTCAAGTTCTACGTTGTTCGACACGTATTCCTCGCCTGGAGGCATGAGGGTTTCAATTACGGGATGACGACCTTCGTGTATGTCGAGCACAAGACTCTCGTCTACCACTGGGCGCACATAGTGGTTGATGCGGGCCACTGCTGCCAAACTTTGTAGGCAGTCGAGGTGACTCAAGGCTGCGGCATCGCGCTGTAAAGGGGCTACGTGTTGTGACACTTCATGCACCAACTCGGCAAACAGGCGAGCTTCGAGTTCGAGTATGCGGTCTTCGGCTCCTAATATTTTGTCTTCATACTCTTTTAACTCTTGGGTGATGTAACGCTCGGCTTGTGCCAGGGTTTGCTTTCGAATCCACCCTTCAGGCACTTTGTCTTTGTAGGCGTTACGCACCTCTATGAAGTAGCCGAACACGTTATTAAAACCTATTTTTAGACTGGGTATGCCTGTTGCATCGCTTTCACGTTGCTGTATTTGCAACAAATAATCCTTGCTCGAGGTGGATATGTGGCGCAAGTCGTCTAACTCTTCGCTCACGCCATCGGCTATAACACCGCCTTTGTTGACAAGTATGGGGGGGTCGAGGCACAAGGTGCGCTTTATGGTGTCGCGCAAGGGAGTGAGTGCATCCAGTTCTTCGCTCACTTGCTTGATGGCTGCACAGTCGGCATGGGCACAAGCATACTTGAGCAGTGCGGTGCTCTCAAGTGCGGCACGTAGCTGTTGCAGTTCGCGCGGATTGACACGCCCTACGGCTACACGGCTCACTATGCGTTCCATATCGCCTATTTTGGGCAGTTCCATTTCACATAGTTCGCGAAAGTCGGGGTGCTTGAAAAAGTGTTCTACCCCATCTTGTCGGGCTACTATCTTGCTCACCGAGCGCAAGGGGAATATGAGCCAACGGTGTAACATGCGTGCACCCATGGGGGTGAGGGTGTGGTCAATAACTTGTAAGAGTGATGTGCCTCCCTCGGCCATGGGCTGTACCAACTCGAGGTTGCGGGTGGTAAAGCGGTCGAGTCGCACGTAGGAGTCTTCTTCAATTCGACGCAATGAGGTAATGTGCGAGGTTTGGGTGTGCTGTGTCATTTCAAGGTAACACAGTATGGCGCCTGCGGCTACTACACCATCCTTTAGGTGGTCTACGCCAAAGCCTTTGAGGTTGCGCACCTGAAAGTGCTTGGTTAATCGCTCATGGGCCGTTTGGGGGGTAAAGGCCCAATCGTCGAGTTCGAATATAAAGTTTTTTGAACCATATAATCCCTCATATCGTCCCTTCAGCCCATGTTGCACCAACACCTCTTTAGGAGCAAAGCCAGCTAAGAGTTTGTCAATATACTCTGTTGTGCCCTCAGCCACTAAGAATTCGCCTGTTGAGATGTCAAGAAACGACAAACCTACTGCACTCTGGCCAAAGTGTACGGCAGCTAAAAAGTTATTTTCACGTGCATTGAGCACATTGTCGGTCATGGCCACACCAGGAGTTACCAGTTCGGTGATGCCTCGCTTTACGAGTTTTTTGGCCAATTTTGGGTCTTCAAGTTGGTCGCAAATAGCCACTCTATAGCCTGCTCTGATAAGGCGAGGCAAATAGGTGTCGAGGGCATGGTGCGGAAAGCCTGCCATTTCGGTGGCTGCCGTTTGGCCCTTATTATTACGACGGGTAAGGGTTATACCCAACACTTGTGACGCTGTAACAGCATCTTTGGCATAGGTTTCGTAAAAGTCGCCGCAGCGAAACAGCAATATGGCATCAGGGTTCTTGGCCTTGAGGTCATAGAACTGCTTCATCATGGGGGTGAGGTTTTCGGGTTGTGGCATGGAATGGGTAATTAAACGTTTTGTGGTGTGCGTGATGACAATCCACTTAAGTGCTAAAGGGTTAAGCAATGGCATAACGCGCATTGCCTAACCCTTACATTGTACCCCCGCTGAGAATCGAACTCAGATCACTGCTTTAGGAGAGCGGTGTTCTATCCATTGAACTACAAGGGCTGGTTTTGCGAGCAAAAGTAATAATTTATTGCGACATAGGGGCTAAAGCTTGCCCTTTACACGCAAGTAGTGCTCGTTTTTTGCATAAAACATTAAGAAGTGTGCAATATTTGACGCTTTATTTGTAGCTTTGCATATCCTTATAGCTACACGTTGGCGGAATTAGTAAACAAGTTGACAAGTTAACGGGTTAACAGGTAAGTTTGCCAAG
>ERZ506772.403-NODE-403-length-13474-cov-15.3424_pt1 | contig 13474 bp, 10 predicted proteins | sample MGYA00513185_ERZ506772 | MGnify/ENA metagenome assembly ERZ506772 | reverse complement strand
CTTTTGATGCCAATTTTGAACACCCTACCTGAAAGGGCAAAAGCATTAAATGTGCTTTAGACTTTTACCGAACAGTTTCCTTTGCCAGAATGGCAAACAAGTTGAGATAATAACAAAGATGATATTTGAACTTTGTTATATAGAAGCAATAATTTATAATCAATCAGGAAGGCGTGTCATCACTTTGTTGTGATGACATGCCTTCCTTCTTTTTGTAGGATGAGGGTGAATGATAAGAGGGTAAACTATTTACGCGCATTACCTATTACGTACTCAAAAGGTATTGAGCAGATGCTCAACACTTATGCATATAGTACTCTCATTCGTCCAACCAATTGGTTGGACGATAAGTAGTACTATATGCAAGTGGCAATGAGTATAGTACTCAAGTTCGTCCAACCATTCGTTGGACGAATGAGAATATAAATATACTTTGTTCTTTAGCATCACATCTATGACAAAGTTAAGTATCTGCATTGTGCTTAAAGTTCAATTGCAGTAAGTAGTTGTCATAATTTAGCAAAGGCTGAAGCCGTCCTTGCTATATCTGATACATGAGTCATTTTCTCTTATAAGTAATGGTAAAAGAATAAGTTGAGCCATTTTTGCATGTATTTTTACCATTACTTAATAGCTGCTCAATGCTTTCACTATAGGGTGGTTCATATTTTATGTTTACCTTTTGTCAAACAAAGGCACGCGAAGAATGAAACTGCTGGATAGTAATGAAATCCGACAACTGAGAGATGTGTGCGTGTTTGAAATAAATGGTATGGAGGTGTTTATGTGATAGCGTTCTTGTAAACTGCTCATATCTAAGACTTTTTGTTAACTTTGCATTACGCTTCAATAAGTCTTAGCAAATTAAAAGATAAATGATATGGGGAATTTTAACGAGAATACAAGAGTTCAAGTGCCTGCCGCTTTGCACCTGTGCAAGTTGGGGTATCAATACTTGGACGAGAACGATATAATGGTGTATGACCACAAAACGAACATCTTAACAGATGTTTTTTTGCGGTCGGTAAAACGCATTAATCCTGAGGTCTCAAGCGAAGAGGTTTCTACACTTTATTCCAAAGTTGTAAATATGGCAGACAATGCCGACTTGGGACGCGAATTTTATGCTTTGCTCTCAGCCAATAGCGGTGTTAAACTCGTTGATTTTGAAAACCCTGACAACAACGAATGGCACGTTACAACCGAATTTACATGCCATAATGATGAGACGGACGATGAGTTTCGTCCTGATATTACATGTTTCGTAAATGGTATGCCTTTGGCTTTTATTGAAGTAAAAAAGCCCAATAATCATGAAGGCATATTGGCCGAGCGCGACCGTATCAATATGCGTATGAGCAAGAAGTGTTTCCACACTTTCTTCAATATTACGCAGTTGATGATTTTTTCAAACAATCAAGAGTACGACAACACCAATCGTGTTCCCATTCAGGGCGCATTCTATTGCTGCTCTTCTTTATCGAAGGCCTTTTTCAATGTTTTCCGTGAGGAAGATAAATCGTTTGTGGCTCAATATCCCTATCTTCCCCTATCATTGGATATTGAAAACAAAGTATTGAAGCATCGCAATTGTGTGGTACTTAAAAATCTGAATGAATATCAGACTAACAAACAACCTACCACACCTACCAATCGTATCATCACATCCATGTTGAGCAAAGAACGTTTCTTGTTCTTGCTCAGATACGGCTTTGCTTATGTGGAACGTAAAGTCGAACTTGAAGACGGCACTATCGGCACAGAGTTACAGAAACACGTAATGCGCTACCAACAAATGTTTGCCTCGTATGCCATACGCCGCACGTTGGACAAAGGAACGAAAAGTGGTATTATATGGCACACGCAAGGTAGCGGGAAAACGGCATTGGCTTATTACTCTGTGCGCAGTTTGACCGATTATTTCGCTAAACGTAATGTGGTGGCAAAGTTCTACTTCATTGTTGACCGCATCGACTTGATGGAACAAGCCACTGATGAATTTGCAGCTCGTGGTCTTGTTGTGCACAATGCCAAAAGTCGTACGGAACTGATGGATGACATTGCCAGCAATGCCCTTACGCAAAACAGCGAAGGCAAACTTGAAATAATGGTGGTGAACATTCAAAAGTTCAAAGAAGATAAGACACAGGTGAAGTTGGACGAATCGTACAACACGCACATGCAGCGCATCTTCTTCATTGACGAGGCACACCGTGGCTACAATCCCAAAGGAAGTTTCCTTGCCAATTTGCTTGAAGCTGACACCAATGCCATCAAGATTGCATTGACAGGTACACCGCTGTTGCGTGAAGAGCGCGAGTCGTGGCGTGTATTTGGCGATTATATCCACACTTACTACTATGACAAATCAATTGCTGATGGTTATACGTGCAAACTGATGCGTGAACCTGTAGAAACCATCTACAAGGAAAAGATTGAAAGCATTCTTGATCAACTGGCAGGAAATGTTGAGGTGAAGAAGAGTGACATTGACCGCAACAAAATCATCGAACACGAAAGTTATTTGAATGCGTTGCTCGACTACATTATTTCCGACTTTCGCCGTTTCAGATTGCAACAGAATGATGATACGGTAGGAGCTATGATTGTGTGTAAGACTAACCCGCAAGCACGCGAATTGTTCCGATTGTGGCAAGAACGTTTCGGATTTGCCAAGCAGATAGAAGAGAAAAAAGAGAATAACTTGCTCATGGCTGCCGATGACCCAATGCTCTATGGCGGCAATAAGTTAAAACCACTCACGGCCTCACTCATTCTTCATGATGAGGGAGATAAGTTGGAACGAAAGGAGTACATAGAGGGGTTCAAAAAGCAGATGGAAGTAGATGTGCTGATAGTCAACAAAATGTTGCTCACGGGTTTTGACTCTCCACGATTGAAGAAACTCTATCTGGGACGTTCTCTCGACGGACACGACTTGTTGCAAGCCCTTACACGTGTCAATCGCCCTTACCGCGACTTTAGGTATGGCTACGTGGTAGACTTTGTGAATATCAAAGAGAACTTTGAGCAGACGAACAACCGCTACTTGCGCGAATTGAACCGCACTACTGACGATAACGGAATTCCACTTGAGGGACAACACATTGCAGAAGATGTGTTGGTAACACCTGAAGAAGTGGCTGAGAAGGTGAAACAGGTAAAAAGTTTACTTTTCAACTTTTCAACCGACAATATGGAGGAGTTCCGTCAGCAACTTGACGACATCGACTCAAAGGAAACACTCTACGAACTGCGCACTACTTTGGCCGATGCAAAGGCTGTTGTGAACCAAGCACGTTCATTAGGTGATGAGGATACGAAGGAGAAACTCCGTACGCTGCCCACTATGGCATTTGCCACCATGATAACGGAAGTAACGCACCGTATTGAACGCTTGAACTTACTCAATAACACGGAGCACAAAGCCGATGTGTCGGGCATTATCAATGTAGCATTGTCGGAACTCGAGTTTGAGTTCAAGCGTGGCTTGCCTGAAGAATTGCGTATTATGGTCAATGACATCCGTGATCGTTGCGAACGTGTACAAGCTGAGTTTGAAGCAAACTTCGATACGAAGGAAGAGAAGTATGTGCTATTGGCTGATGAGTTCCGCGAATACTTCCGCAAGAAAGGTTTTGTTCCCAAGGATACGAACGATGCAAAGGAAAGCATTGACTACATGGACGAGGTGATGAAGAAGATTCGCGAAATCAATCGTCGCAATAATCTGCTCAGAAAGAAATATAAGGGCGATGAACGTTTCGTACGTATTCACAAACGTATTGAAGAAACCAACAAACAACGCGTTGAACGCCCCTTAATCTCGGCAGAGGAGTATGAGATTGCTGAGAACCTAAGTAAAATGAAACAGGACATTGACCACCGTCTGTTCCTCAACATTCACATGCTCGATAACGAAGAGAGTTTTAAGGATGATGTTTTGGCAATCATCGGTCAGGAATTGCGCAGCATGCACATTCGCGCTGACTTGAAAGACCGTAAATATATCAACAATCTCATTACTACCGAGTACTTACAACAATACACTAACGCTAAATAATAACTACAAATGAGTAGTAACATCAACATATCGGATGCCACCATTGCATTGATTGACTCGCTGAAAAGTACAACCAATGCCTTTGGATTGGCAGGAACGGGTAGCGAATACCGCATCGTTACTGAAATGTTTCTCTATAAGTTCTTCAACGACAAGTTTGGCTATGAAGCCAAACGCGATGAAGAGTATAGTGAACGCTTGCGTAATGCTGAGAAATGGGATGCTGAATACGACACTTTTACCGACGAAGAGGTGGAGGACTTGTTCAGCTATCTGCCTGCTTCTGTGCCGCGCTTACGCCCGGAACATACGCTCTCACATCTTTATAACGCATCAAGTCAAGGTGACTTTTCTACCTTACTTGACCAAACTTTGGTGGACATTGCTAACCTCAATGCTCGCAATTTTTCGGTGACGACTTCGGGCAAGAGCAAAGTGAACATTTTTAATACCATCACGAACTACGTTACCGACACGCAAAAGCGCGATGAGTTTGCCCGTTCATTGATGCGCAATGTGGCTTCGTTCAACTTTGAAGATGTGTTCGGTGAAAAGTACGATTTCTTCTCACGCATTTTCGAGCATCTGCTGAAAGGATTCAACAATGCTGGTGGCGGCAAATATGCTGAATACTATACGCCACGCGCTATTGCACAAGTGATGGCACGTTTGCTTGTGGGTGATGATGCTGAACTTCGTGGAGTCACTTGCTACGACCCCTCGGCAGGTACAGGCACTTTGCTGATGGCTTTGGCACACCAAATTGGTGAGGAGCGTTGCACCATCTATAGCCAAGATATTTCAGAAAAATCGAGCGAAATGCTCCGTTTGAATCTCATTCTCAACAACTTTGCCTCTTCGCTGCAAAACGTGGTGCAGGGAAACACGCTTACCGAACCTTCGCACAAGGAGGATAACGGCACACTGAAGAAATTTGATTTCATTGTGAGCAATCCTCCGTTCAAGCTCGACTTTCCCGAGTATCGCGAAACATTGGCAACGGATTCTATACGCTTTTGGGCTGGTGTGCCCAATGCGGTGAAGAAAGTTGATCCGACAAAACCCAAAATGGCTATTTACACTTGCTTTATTCAGCATGTACTTAATTCGTTGAAACCAAACGGAAAGGGTGCTATTGTCATTCCGACAGGGTTTATTACAGCCAAGAGTGGTGTGGAAAAACGTATTTTGCAACGCATTGTTGATGAGCATTGGGTGTATGGTGTGGTGTCGATGCCGAGCAACGTTTTTGCCACCACGGGTACGAATGTTTCGGTGCTATTCTTCGATAAGTCAGCCAAGACCGACAAGGTGATATTGATTGATGCCAGTAAGTTGGGTGAAGAATATAAAGAGGGGAATAACAAAAAGAGCCGTTTACGCGACTTTGAAGTAGAGCAAATCGTCCACACATTCCGCAACTGCGAGGCTGTTGATGACTTTTCGGTGGCTGTCACTTACGATGAAATTAAAGAGAAAGGCTACAGCCTCTCTGCTGGTCAGTATTTCGATATAAAGATTGACTATGTGGATATCACAGAGGAGGAGTTTACCCAACGAATGAACAACTTTAAGAGCACACTTAAAGCGCAATTTGCTGAAAGTCACCGATTGGAAGAAGAGATTCTGAAACAATTGGAGAGTATCACTTTCAATGAGAATGTAGGAAAGGAGAACAGCAATGAGTAATGAGATACAATTCCTGCTTTACAATATGCCTGACGCGGACGGCAAAGTGCAAGTAGTCATAAAGGGCGAAACACTTTGGTGTACGCAAAAGGCTATGGCACAACTCTTTGGTGTTGGTGTTCCTGCTATTAGCAAACACTTAAAGAACATCTTTGCAGAGGGAGAACTAATCAAAGACGTGGTTGTTTCCAAAATGGAAATAACCACTCAGCATGGCGCAATTGAAGATAAGACGCAAACGCATAGTGTGGATTTTTATCATCTTGATTCAATTATTGCGGTTGGCTATCGCGTTAATTCGCTAAAGGCTACACGTTTCCGCCAATGGGCAACAAAGATACTTAACGAGTATATCACTAAAGGCTTTGCCATGGACGATGAACGTTTGAAGCAAGGAACGGCTGTGTTTGGTAAGGACTACTTCCGTGAATTGCTTGAACGCGTCCGTTCTATTCGTACAAGTGAGCGTCGCATTTGGCAACAGATTACGGACATATATGCTGAATGTAGCACCGACTATGACAAGAACTCACCGACTACACGTGATTTCTATGCGATGATACAAAACCGCTTTCACTATGCCATCACTGGGCAGACTGCTGCGGAGATTATCTATTCAAAGGCAGACCATACGAAAGATCACATGGGATTGACTACATGGAAGAATGCACCAGATGGGCGTGTTCTTAAATCGGATGTCAGCATAGCCAAGAACTATCTGCAAGAAAAGGAAATCCGACAATTGGAACGTACCGTATCTTCTTATTTCGACTATATCGAAAACCAGATAGAAAGGCATAATGCTTTCAACATGAAGCAATTTGCTGCCAGTGTCGACAAGTTCCTAACATTCAACGACTACAAGATTCTGCCCGACAAAGGCAAGATTTCTGCTGAACAGGCTAAGAAGAAAGCGGAAGAAGAATATGACATTTTCAATAAGACACAACGCATAGACTCAGACTTTGATAAGGAGATAAGGGGATTGCTTGATAATAAGTAAGTTGAGAAGTATGAAAATTAAAGATATAGTGACCTTTGTGTCAAAGTCTATAACTCCTCAAAAGGGAGTGACATATAACCTGTATAGTCTGCCCTCGTTTGACGATGGTAAGACTTTTGAGGTTCTGGACGGAGCAGACATACAAAGCAATAAGTACGAAGTTCCCAACAAGTGCATCTTGTTCAATAAACTAAATGTCCGTTTCAAAAGGGTATGGCGAATAGATAGTCAAGATGAAAACAAAATAGCATCAACGGAATTTTTGCCACTTGTAGTAGACGAAGATGTTGTTGATTTTCAATATTGCTATTATCTGTTGATTTCAGATAAAATCACTAATTATCTATGCGGTCAAAATACTAATACATCGGGAAGTCACAAGCGTATTGACCCAGACAATTTCCTGAATATAGAAATAAAATTACCGAAAATGTCAATCCAAAAACAGATTGGTAAGACACTTTCAGCATTAGACCATAAAATAGTTCTCAACAAGCAGATAAATGATAATTTAGAGGCTAAAAGTCATACGCTTCAAAATAAGCATTCGCAAATTTGCGAATATAATAAATCCTTGCTACTTTTGCATTATGCAAATAGAATTCGACCAAGAATATCTGCGTGAACTTTACCAATTAGGTAAGACGAGTGATAAGAAACACCGATTTCAACCTCAAGTAGTTAAAGGATATAAAAAGGCTATTGATGTATTGAAAATGGCAAGGCGAATTGAAGATTTATTTCCATTTAAAGGACTGAACTTTGAAGCATTACAAGGCGATGAAATTGGTCTTTGCTCGGTTAGAGCAAATGGACAATATCGCGTTGAATTTAAAGTTAGTACAGTTGGCGATGAACAAATCATTACAATTTGTCTCATTTTAGAGTTAAGTAACCACTATAAATAAGCAGCCAATATGAATAAAGTATATAATCCTTACGAATTAGAGCCTTTTGAGCCAACTCATCCTGGTGAACTTTTGGGAGAAGAATTGGAGGCACGCGGACTTACTCAACGAAAGTTTGCCGATACTTTGGGAATCTCCTATTCTGTACTTAATGAAACAATAAAAGGAAAGCGCCCAATCACTCCAGAGTTGGCTTTTAAAATAGAAGCTGCCACGGGTACTAAGGCTTATATTTGGGTAGAACTTCAAACTCAATATAACTATTGGACAGCCAAGAAAAGTAAAAAATTATCTGGTATATTAGACCAAATACGCAACTCTGTTGCAATACTTTAGATTGAAGGTTATACAATAGATGCGGGCTTTTGCCCGCATCTATTGTATCGAGAAATTTAAAATAAGTGATAATTTACTGATGCTTGACCGTTCATTAATAGAGGTAATAACTCGTCACGTTGCTTAGTTAGAGCAGCAATTTCTTTTGTAAGAGCAAGCTGTTTGTCTGCTATTCCATTTTGTAATTCTATCCATTGCACATAGATGTCTTTTGCACCAATAGTAAGAATTGGAAACTTGCAGAGGTCATCCCTTGAAACTTCTTTGAAAGTCGTACCTGTTCCTAATTGTTCTATTTGTTTGATATGGTGTTTTATGTAGTAGTATAAATAGATAGAATCACTTATACTCTTAGGAATAAAGCTCTTGAAACCTTGATTTGTACAGACCTCATGCTTTGCAATAGAAACCAAACCGATTGGAGCACGACTTGACATAAGTACAGAATTTGTTGGAAGCATACTTGTACTACAAGAATCGAAACCTTGCTTTGTTATATTGCGTTCACCTTGATACACAAACTTTGATTGTTGGTCAGACAAATCCTTTGGAGTTATCCAAACTATATCACCGCCATAATTAGCTTCATCGGCTGTTGAAGGTGTCGCACCATTCTTTATTTCTGCAAAATCGATTAGATTTTCAACTTCCCAACCAATAGGAACTTCTCTTTTGAGGCGTTCATTATAGACCATAGCCCCACCACTCGATTTATACGGCTTGCCCTCCTCATTTGGAAAGTCAAACTGCACAAACCAATAGTCGTAGAGTTGCTTTGCCATCGCTTCTAAATTATCATTTATCGTCTTTTCTTCCTCACACCATTGCCCATAGTTTTGCACTAAAGGCAGCGTTCACCACCAAAAGCAGCGAGGTTTTCAAGGAGGACCGCGCCATGTAAGCGACAAGGTGAGCTATATGCCTTGGGGAGCGGACTGGTGTACCAAACTGATGAATGGTGCAAACGGAACGTGGTGAACGAGGTCGAGGAGTTCTTCTTGGATAACGACATGGCGAATTATTTCTTGGGCGTTTGCCAAGACTTCAAACACTTCGGCTTTGCCGTGAGCGTAATAATTCTCAATAAACAAAGCAACAAGGTGGTGAGGGTGATGCGCAAGGAGGCTTGCTATGTTCGCTTTGCGCCAGCCAACAAGGAGGGCGTGATACCAAGTTTCTGTTCGTAGGCTCGTAAGTCTCGCTACACGACTTCCTCCATCCTTGTCATTACTGGCAACGTCTTGTGGTTCGCTTCGCTTGGCGGTAAAATACCTGCGGCTGGATTTGACCCAACTATGTCAGTGTCATGCCGAGCATACCAAAATAAGTGGTATCTACATCAATGTAAATACCACTTATACTTTTTGATTTCTGATTTCCTTAAAAATCACTCAGTGACCCCGTTGGGATTCAAACCCAAGACCTTCAGAACCGGAATCTGACGCTCTATTCAGCTAAGCTACGGGGCCATGACTATGTAATGTGGAGCAAAGGTAAATATTTTTTTTGACAAGGCCGATGCTTTGCCTTCTTATTTTTAACCCACAACTATTGGAGTGCTGTCTTGAATGTATGTGCCCTTATCCCTTACTCATGTTATTAAGGGTGACGCTTTTTACTTTCAGCGTCACCCTAAGAAATGAGTATATGGTTGACAACTCTTGTGAAGTCAACAAATTTTACTTGCCCATATTGTTAAACTTTAGGCCATCCTTGTCATCATACTGCTTTTGCAAGCGGATGAGCTCCGTCATCAAGCGCTTGGTCAACTTTTCGGTGCCAGGCTGCCCATAAATGTTGTGCATCTCATGCGGATCTTTATTTAAGTCGTAAAGTTCCCACTTGTTAATGTCGTTATAGAAATGCATGAGTTTGTAACCATCTGAACTACGCACACCATAATGACGCTTTACTGCATGCTCGGCAGGATATTCGTAATAATGGTAGTAGATGCTCTTGCGCCAGTTTTTAGGATGTTTGCCTTGTAACAAGGGCAAGAGCGATGTGCCTTGAATGTCTGACGGAATGGGAGCGCCTGCTATTTGTAAGAAGGTAGGCGCATAGTCAATGTTCTGCACCATCTCTTTTACTTCGCCACGTGTTTTCATGCCCTTTGGCAAACGCATAACGAGCGGTGTATTGAGCGACTCTTCATACATAAAGCGCTTGTCGAACCATCCGTGTTCACCCATGTAGAAGCCTTGGTCGGAGGTGTAGACTACCAAAGTTGAATCGAGCAAACCTGCTTGCTTCAGGTAGTCGAGTGTGCGACCTACATTGTCGTCAAGGCTCTTCACAACCTTGGCGTAGTCGCGCATGTAACGCTGATACTTAAACTCGTCTAAGGCCTTGCCTGTGAGGTGACGATTATTAAAGTCGATGGCTAACGAATCGTAAAAATAATCATATTCAGCACGGTCTTTGCTATTTAAGCGGCCTACCATGTTCATGTAGTTTTCGGTTAAATATGTATTTGCCCCTGGGGTGTACATTTTGGTATCGTACACAATGTCCATGTGCTTACCTATTTGCATCTCAGCAGTTTTGGCTGCTTCACGACCTTCATAATCATCGTAAAAGTTTTCGGGCAAAGCAAATGTCTTGTTCTCATATTCACGTAGGTACTTTAACTCGGGCAACCAAGCACGGTGACACGCCTTGTGATGAATAAACAAGATAAAAGGTTTTGACTTGTCGCGTTTGTGCTCCATCCAGTCAATGGCCTTGTCGGTAATAATGTTGGTCACGTAGCCCTTTTCGCGCGTCTGCGTGCCATCCATGTTAATGAAGTTGGGATTATAATAGTCGCCCTGTGCAGGCAGAATGTTGAAGTAGTCGAAGCCCGTAGGGGTGCTTACCAAGTGCCACTTACCGATGATGGCTGTTTGGTAACCAGCCTTTTGCATGAGCTTGGGCATAGTTTGTTGTGAGCCATCAAATATGCCATGTTCATTGTTGGTAAAACCATTTTTGTGACTATGCTTGCCTGTAATCATACAAGCACGGCTGGGGCCTGAAAGGGAGTTGGCCACATAGGAGTTAACAAACTTCACACCATCGGCTGCAATGCGATCAAGATTAGGAGTTTCAACAAACCGGTTGTCGTAACAACTCATCATTTGAGCCGTGTGATCGTCTGTCATGATGTACACAATGTTGTAGCGTTGGGCTTGCGCTGCTACACTCGCTATCATGGCAGGAGCAAAAAGTAAAAGTGACTTTTTCATATTTATATTAAAGTAATAATGTAAAGGGGGGGGCTAATCACTCTGAAAAGTTGATTTGCACCCTATCGTGTGTGTGTATTTTTGTTAGTGAACGAAGGAGCATAGCGGGCTATGTGACTGAGTGAACTGACAAACATGGTGCAAGGCAAATGCAATCAAACATGTTTGAATTGCTGAGCCGCAGCCCATGTTCTCAAAGAAAAAATACACATGCGAGAGGGAACAAAGCAACTATCAGATTTTTAGAATATTAAAATCAGTATATATAAGTAGGTATTCAAAATTAGTTGATATAATCGTTTTCAGAATTAGTCGATATGCCTTGGCGCACTCTTTCGCCCAGGAACATAGGTTTCTGAACGAAATACGGCACCCATTCATATCTACTAATTTTGAATACCTACTTAGAACCACCCTTATTACAAAAAAGCAAAGAGTTGGCGAGCTTGCAGCATTGTGTGTTACATGTAAGCTCGTCAACTCTCATTTTGTTATGCTTCATTAATAAGTAGTGTTTTTGAACTACTCTTAAGCAATCATTATTTGTCCTTTTGTGTCATGTTGTACACGATGTCCATAATCTGCTTGCCGAGAGCATCGGCCTCCTCCACGGTGTGTGCCTCAGAGTAAACGCGGATAATGGGTTCAGTGTTACTCTTGCGCAAGTGTACCCACTTATCAGCAAAGTCAATCTTAACACCATCAATATCGGTTACCTTTTCGTTTTTGTAAAGGTCCTTCACCTTTTGCAGAATAGCAAAAATGTCGGTAGTGGGGGCAAGGTCGATGCGGTTCTTTGCAATGAAGTATTGGGGCAGAGAGTCGCGCAACTCAGTAGCACGCATACCTGTCTTAGCCAAGTAGGTCAAGATGAGTGCTATACCTACCAATGCATCGCGACCTGAGTGAGCTGCAGGGTAAATGACACCACCATTGCCTTCGCCACCAATCACAGCACCTGTTTCCTTCATCTTGGTTACTACGTTTACCTCGCCTACAGCTGCTGCTGAATAGTTGCAACCATACTTTTCGGTTACATCGCGCAAGCCGCGAGTTGATGAAAGGTTTGACACCGTGGGGCCAGGGGTGTGCTGCAGCACATAGTCAGCACATGCCACAAGGGTGTTTTCCTCACCAAACATAGTGCCATCTTCACAAATAAGTGCTAAGCGGTCAACATCAGGGTCAACTACAATGCCCAAGTCGTGACGACCCTTACGCAACAAGTTGCGAATTTCACCCAAATTCTGCTTCAAAGGTTCTGGGTTGTGAGCAAAGTTACCTGTAGGTTCAGTGTTCAAGCCAGTAACCTCAGTTACACCTAATTGGCCTAACAACTTAGGAATAATGATACCACCTACTGAGTTAACAGTATCAATGGCTACAGTGAAGTGAGCACGACGAATGGCTTCAATGTCAACCAATTCCAAGTCTTTTACCAACTCAATGTGGCGTTGGTCATAGCTAAAGTTTTTGGTGTAGCAACCCAAGCTGTCAACATCAGCAAACTCAAAGTTACAGCTATTGGCTAAGCGTACAACCTCTGAAGCTTCAGCTGGTGGAAGAAACTCACCCTTTTCGTTCAAGAACTTAAGTGCATTCCACTGACGGGGGTTGTGACTTGCTGTGATGATAATACCACCGCAAGCATGCTCCATGGTAACAGCTAATTCAGTAGTGGGAGTTGAAGCCAAACCGATGTTTACTACATCAAAGCCCATGCCCATAAGTGTACCGCAAACTACGTGGCTTACCATTTCGCCTGAGATGCGGGCATCACGACCAACAACAACCTTACGGCGGAATGAACGGCTCACTACGTTCTCGCGCAATGCAGCGAATGCTGATACCGACTTGGCAATGTCTACGGGGTTCAAGGTATCACCCGTATGACCACCAATCGTACCACGGAAACCTGAGATGGATTTAATCAGTGTCATAGTATCTTTACTTTAAACAGTGTTTTATTATTGTTTGAGCTACAAAGGTAGTGTAAAATGAAAACAATGGAAAGGAAAACACGTTTTTTTTGCCTTCTCTACTTAATAAAATAGGTTCTTTAAATGCAGCCAAAATATTTATTGTACCTTTGTAGGTAACTACACTATGGGCTTTTAAAGGAAAGAAGGACGATTATTGACTATTTTAGGGTTAAGTTTACAACCCGTTGGCGGAATTTCAGGTTAACGGGTTAACAAGTTGACAGGTTAACAAGTAAGTATGCTTTACACCACTTATTATGTTAAAG
>ERZ506772.362-NODE-362-length-14162-cov-18.0017_pt1 | contig 14162 bp, 6 predicted proteins | sample MGYA00513185_ERZ506772 | MGnify/ENA metagenome assembly ERZ506772 | reverse complement strand
CTTGCAATCCGGCAATACAGCCATGCATCTCTTTCCCTCCATGGTCTTCAGGATGCAGCCAATGGTCTTTCTTCCTATGTTTCTGTTCACAGGAACCTGCGATTGCGGAATCACCTCTACATAGTGAACGCCGGCATTCGGCACATCCATCGGCAGGACGCCCTCTGCCTGCATCTTCTCGTGATTGAATTTATCTACGTCGTCGAAACGCACATAGCGGTTGGTCTTGCTGTCAACGAAGCCTACGCATACCGAATCTTCATCGGTGGCGATGGAAGCGAAGATGAGTTTTTCGCCTGCATATCGCTTGAATACCCTGCCTCTCTCTCGCTGCAGAAGCTCAGCCATTGAAACCTTGCAGACTCTTCCGCTTTCATATACCAGAATGAGCCAGCCTTCTTCCTCGTCCTCGTGGACGGCGAGCTTCAGGCGATAGTCTTGCCAGTCATCCTCGTCGAGCAGTTTATATTCATCGGTGTCAAGCAGACAGATTACGGCTGTCACCGGGCGATAGCCTTCCTCGTAGTCGTGCAGCGCATTGTTGCGCAGGCGTGAGGTCTGGATATGGTCGGTGATAGGTGCCGACTCCACATGCTTGGTGGTAGCTTTAACATCCTTTTCTGCTGATGGTGCTTCAGCCGCTGCAGATGCAGTGACGGGTTGCGTGATAGCCAGATGAGGCACATGTTCCTCAGCCCACTGCTTTCTGATGGCAAAGAACTTGTCCTTGTAGTTGCCGTTCACCTTTCGTGCCGATGTACCCATTCGCTCGAAGTATTCCGAACTTACGGCGATAGGATGCGGACATGGTTCGATGTCGATGATGAGCACGGCATTGTTCACTTCATTATCAAAATGGGTGTGCACGTAGTGGGCACCCTCCTGCCCCAGGTAGTAAACTATCTGGTTGTTCACATACACCTCGAATTTATCTCTTGAACCCTTGAAGAGCGGATTCTTCAGGTCCTCTTCCAGTCCCATCTCGTAACCGATGTCGGATACACCCAGATAGAGATGTCCACCCTCGGCATTGAGGAAGGCGCAGATTTCCTGCATGATCTTCACGGTCTGAGCCTGCACATCCACCTTCATAGAGTTTTCCGGATAAACGATAGAAGTCTTGAACTCCGTATGGAAATCTTCCTTGCCATAGTTCTTCTTGTTGGAAGATGACTTGTGCAGCTTGAGCAGTGCCCTGATTTTGTCGAGGATGTCGCCAGCCTGGGTAAGGAGTCCCGATTTCTTCACGAAGTTGTGCGATAGAACCAAGGATGCAAGCTGCTGCAGCTGCGGATCTTCCGTCAGACTGCTCCATTGGTAGAGTTCCTCGTAATGATCATCGCTGTCGAGACATCCGATGATGCGCAGCTGCATGAAGTCGTGGCGCAGGATGGCATTTCTCTCAAAGAGCTCAGGCTCTGTTTCTGCGATGAGATCTATCTTCTTGGTATCCACCTTGTCTAATGCCGCAAAGTCGTTGAGCAGTTCCAGCAGGGTGAGTCGGCTGTCGTAATAGTTGGTGCGCTCCTTGCTGTCTATCATGATGGCGAGCAGTCGGCAGAAGTTCAGATAGTTATATGCCTTGATATTATCCTCTTCCAGGGTAGCCTTGGCGTCGATGATGCCCATCAGTTCTGATACATATACGCTGTCCATATCCATGGCATCCGCCAGTTCGTCTTTCTCTGCCTTCGGGTTATACACCTCGTGGTTGGCATAGCCGAGCATCAGGTTGTGGAAGGCTTCGGCAAGACTGAATCTGCTTTCCGGTGATTCGCGCAGGAAGGTGCCATAGAGATAGTCGCTGCTGCCCTCGGTGATGTTGTCCACCTCCACAATCATGCCTCGTCTCAGGTCGTCTACCGTCATGCCCGGTGCAGGCGCAACGGATACGGAGAAGCCCTCGCTGCTTACGGCAGGTACTCTAGTCAGACCAGGAACCTGACTGAAAACCAGACAGGTGAGTCGGGAGTTGTAGAACAGGTCGTTCACTCTCACGTCGTCCTCATATTCGCTGATCATGTCGCGCATGGCAAACTCATAGGTTCCGTCGCTCTTTACATTCTTTACGTAGGCACGCAGCAGGAGCGGCATGCCCTGGTATTCAAACGACTGCATGTTGACATCGCCAGGGAAGAAAGGCACCACGTCGTTCAGAACATCCAGCGTACCCGTTCCCTCATATCCGTCTTCCACCACCTTGCATTCAAACATCAGGTTTCCTGCAATCTTCTTTGTGATGATGATATCCGTTTCGTCATCGATATAGAGTTTCTTGCTTTGCTTTTTGGAAGTCTTTCTCTTTTTCGAGAAGAGCGAGTCGTTGATGTACCCCCACAGTTCCTTGAAGTGCTCGATGGTGGTACCCACCTTTCCGCGCAGTTTCACCGGAGGCTTTTCGTCGAGTCTTACGGAGGGTCCATGCCATAGTCCCATGCGTGCCGATAGGGGCAGATAGAGATTTTCCTTATCCAGATTCTTGGGTTGGATGGTGATGGCCTGTTCGTTTACGGTGAGCAGAGCCAGATCGCTTTCATATTTAGCCGGTTCGATATTCTCCACGGTTTCGTTTTCCTGCGAGCAGAGCATGTTGGAAAGCACGAAGGCATCGTCGCTGTTGTATGGCAGGGCGGCGTCGAATTCCGATTGGGTGAAGAGTGAGAGGAATGATTTCTGCAGGGTCTTGTTCGGATCGCTCACGTTCATGAGCGATACCAGTCGGTAGAGTAGTGCCTGGTTCAGCGAACTGTCGTAAATCTTATGGGTAGCATGTCTGCCCAGAATCAGTTCGATGGTGAGCACCTGTATCATCGTCTCCTTGGTATGGATGTCGCTGGTGAGTCGGTCGGTCTGGTTATAGATATTGTCCACGTATCCCTGGAGCAGTTTGATCCATTGCATCTGGAATGGTTTTCTGTTCCATAGATACATTTCCTGTCCTCTGATGGTGGTTAAGATGGAATCGATGAATTTCTCCATGATGGAGAAATCGAGCATGAAGATGCACTGCATGATGCAGAATTGCTTGCGCGGATGATAAATATAGGCGCAGGTGGATAGGGTTGAGAGGATTTGGCTGATGGTATCTTCCGCCTTGCCTTTTCTTAGGATTTCAATGGCTTGTATATAGTAGGATAGCAGCTCGATGACATCGGTGAAGCGCTGTTCTAGCAGAATGCGCTCGGCTTCCTTGCATCGTGGCAGCAGATTTTCGCTTTCCAGCGTTTCCAGGCAGTGGGTATGTATCTGTCGGAGCAGGATTTGCAGTTCGTCCTGGTTCAGGGAGTCAGAGAGGCCCACAATCCATCTGTGGCATTCCAGGTCGAAGATGTCGGATGGAGTATCTCCGAGCATCAGGTTTCTGAATTCCTGCGTATTCCAGTTTTCCTCGCCTATGATATCATAGAATTCCTTTTCCGACAGTGAGAATTCCGATTTGTCGGCACCCAGTACTTCCACGAGCTGCACGTCCATGTATTTCTGGTGGAATTTCAGGATGCGGCATCTAACCATAGGTGTGAGTGCGGCATTGATTACCGTGTCTCTCTTGAGCATGGCTGTGAAGCCAAACTCATCTTCCAGATGGTAGAAGTTGCCCAGTGCCATCTTGATTTTAAAGTTCACCTCGTCGTTTTCCTTGTAGTTTTTTCTCATGAGGTGCTCAATGTCCTGAGCGATGAAAACCTTGCCCAGATGAGTGGTAATCATCAGGCAGTTGAGTGTTTCCGGAGCGGGTTGCCTTCTCTGGAAGTCAACCTGTGCCACCTTGTAAATTCTGTCTTCCACTTCGATGACGAACTTGTGTTCTTCTTCATCTACTCGCAGAACCTTTGCTTTGATGTTTTTAATATTATTCATACTGATATGATAAGTGATATAATAAATGTTTTAAACCGATTACAAAGGTACATAAAAAAAATGTTTTTCCTTATAAAATGCGCTTAAAATATTACTTTTTAGCATGTTTTTATTAAAATAAGGCATTCTTTTTGCCTTCGACAGCAACAGTTTCGCTGCTGCCGGCGCCGCATCTATCAGCATCGTTGATGTAAGCGGCAGAACCGTGAAGTTTGTGAAGAAATAATAGAAGATAAATGAAACCAAGAAACGGCATCAGGAACCCCCTGATGCCGTTTTTATTTCTTATTCATTTCCAAAATAACGTTAAAACCATTAAGAACTTTCCAAAAATACATAATTAATTGTGTATCATGACTTTTTGTCCTTACCTTTGCAAGGTTATAGAAGATTATTCAATAATATTTGGAATAAATATACGATTTTAAATGAATAAAAAGCGATTCTTGCTGGGGGCAATCACTGCCACCCTGATTGGAAGTTCTTGCTATGCCATCTCCATGGAAGCTGCACCGGAGATGGGATTGTTCAAGAAGAAAAAGAAAAAAACAGAGCAACCTACATCGGATTATAAGAAAATAGTAGGCAGCGATTCTGTGAATGTACGAGGAGTCATGAATGTAGTAAAGAAGGAACAGGATTTCTACCTTGAAATGCCTACCAAACTGATGGGAAGAGTGTTCCTCGTTTCCAACAAACTGCAGCGTGTGCCTTCCGAACTCAACGAGGCAGGTGTAAACCGTGGTATCAACTACGAAAACCAGTGTATCCGTTTTGAATGGAATCAGGATAAAAAGACCGTTTTTGTGCGCCAGCAGCGCCTTACTCCCGAAGTAGATTCCAAGGATGCCATGGCGGCATCCGTTGAAAGCAATTACATTGATCCGCTCATCGCAAGCCTCAAGGTAGAGGCGGTGGCCAAGGATTCTTCCACCGTCATCTTCAAGGTGAACGACCTCTTCAACGGAAAGAAGACTTATCTCAATGATGTGTTCAACCTCATCAATCTCGGCACTTCAGCCGATTCCGATTTGTCGCGCATCATTGATATCAAGGCTTTCAGCAACAATATCACCGCAACATCTGAACTTACCACCGTGGTACACGAGGGTAAGAGCAAGACCAATATCACCGTAGAGGTAAGCAGTTCGCTGGTCCTCCTTCCAGAAACCCCGATGGTGGCACGCAAGGAAAACCAGCGCGTGGGCTATTTCACCACCAGCCGATTGCAGTATGGCGACCACCAGCAGGAGGTGACCCGCAACAACTATATCACCCGCTGGCGCCTGGAACCTAAGGATGAGCAGGCCTATCTGCGTGGCGAACTGGTAGAGCCTAAGAAGCCTATCGTCTTCTACATCGACCCAGCCGTTCCGGAGTTCCTGCGCCCTTATATTAAAAGAGGTATGACCGACTGGAACGCAGCGTTCGAGAAGGCAGGATTCAAGAATGCCGTACAGGTGTTCGACCTCACCGACAGCATTGCTGCCGAAGGCGACGACATGAAGTATTCTGTGCTTACCTACGATGCTTCAGAGAAGGCGAACGCCATGGGTCCTTCCGTCATCGACCCACGAACAGGCGAAATTCTGGAGGCAGACATCATCTGGTGGCACAACGTGAAGTCGCTCCTGCGCGAATGGATCATGGTGCAGACCGGAGCCTACAACAAGGAGGCACGCCAGTATGAATTGCCAGAGGCCTTGATAGGCGATGCAGCCCGATTCGTAGCCTGCCATGAGGTGGGCCACTCGCTCGGATTGCGCCACAACATGATAGCATCCAATGCATACCCTACGGATTCCCTCCGTTCCAAGTCGTTCACCGACCATGTATGCGGCACTGCAGCATCCATCATGGACTATGCCCGTTTCAACTATGTGGCACAGCCGGGAGATGGCATCCAGCAGATTTCTCCGCAAATAGGTCCTTACGACCTGATGGCGATAGAGTGGGGCTACCGCTGGTTCCCGGATGAGAAGAAGGCCGCTTCAGCACAGCAGGATTTCCTGAAGAAGCACAGCGGAAAGGAATTCAGATACAGCGAGACGCAGAACCAGCGCACCGCCATCGACCCACGTTCCCTGAGCGAGGATTTGGGCGATGACGCCATGAAGTCGGCTGCCTATGGCATCGCCAACCTGAAGCGCGTGATGCCTAACATCATCGATTGGACCCGCACAGGCGAACCGGGTCAGACCTACGATGAGGCATCGAAACTCTATCAGGGTGTCATCTTCCAGTGGAGTCTCTACCTCTACCATGTGCTCGCCAATGTGGGCGGCATGTATATCGACAACACCACCATCGACGATGGCAAGCCTACCTTCACCTTCGTGGAGAAGGACAAGCAGAAGCGAGCCGTGCAGTTCCTCATCGACGAGGTGTTCACCTGTCCGAAGTGGCTCTTCAGAAGCGAGCTCAACAAGTATACCTTCATCAACAAGAATACGCCGCTGGGCGTGCAGGAGCAGTCGCCAGACTATGCACTGCAGAACCAGCAGAGCTACATGCTCTGGGATATGCTCGACAACAGCCGCATCATGCGCATGTTTGCCAACGAGCAGAACAACGGCAGGAATGCATTCACAGCCGTAGAGATGATGGATATGCTGCATAAGCACTTCTTCGGCAAGACCCTGGCAGGCAAGTCGCTCAGCGTAGACGACCGCCAGTTGCAGAAGAACTTCGTGGATGCGCTTATCACGGCTGCCGCTCAGCAGGAGGGCGTGAAGATCAACAAGAAGATTTTCGATTCCCCAGCCATCATCGACTCGCCTGATTTCAACATGCCATGCCATAGCCTCAGTTCGGCTCCCCGCACCATCGACATGGGCGGCACCCAGACGGCACGTGTGAGCGATGCCATCAGCGTGAAGCGCGGCGAACTCGTGAGAATCCTCAACCTGCTGAAGGGCAAGCGCCGTTCGGGCGATACTGCCACCCAGTTCCACTACGAGGACGTGATCATGAGAATCCAGACGGCTTTGGGGCAGGAGATTAGATAATTTATAATTAACAATTAATAATTTATAATTGATAATTAAGGGATTAAGTAATTAAGGTAAACAAAAAAATAGAGAGATTGTATATGAGAATGAGAACATTCATGCTTTTAATCATGGTTTTCACCATGAACATTCTCTCAGCACAGGAGCGCACCATCACGGGTATCGTGGTGGATGGCAGCATGGGCGACGACCCCCTGCCAGGCGCTACCATCTCTGTGGTGAGAGGTCCGAACAAGAAGGTGTCACATGGCACCGTGACCGACTACGAAGGCAAGTTCACCCTCAAGGTGGATGCCCAGGATAAGTCGTTCTCCGTAAGATTCATGGGATTTGAAACCAAGGATGTCAACATCGAACCAGGAAAAAACGACTATAAGGTGGTTTTGGAATCTGACGCCAAGCAGATTGGCGAGGTGGTGGTGACGGGTTATCAGGAACTGGACCGACGCAAGCTGACTTCGGCGGTAACCACCCTGAAAATCAGCGATGAGAAAATCGGTGCCGTCAACAACATCGACCAGGCACTTGCCGGACAGATTGCCGGACTTTCTTCCATCACCTCTTCGGGTGCACCGGGTGCGCCGGTGAAGATCCGCATCCGTGGTACCGCTTCCATCAACGGTACCCAGGAACCGCTGTGGGTGCTCGATGGTATCCCGATGGATGGCACCGATATCCCAAGCATGGAGGATCTGAAGGATATCGACAATATCTACCAGACTTCCATCGCCGGATTGAATCCATCCGATATCGACAACATCACCGTGCTCAAGGATGCTGCAGCCACCGCCATCTACGGTGCGAGAGCAGCCAATGGTGTCATCGTCATCACCACCAAGAAGGGACGTGCAGGAGCACCGGTCATCAACTTCTCGGGCAAGATGACCTTCATGCCTAAGACGGATATCGACCGACTCAACCTGCTCAACAGCAATGAGAAGGTAGACCTGGAACTCGGTCTGCTGGCATCTGATTACACCTATCGCCAGAACAAGGGTGGGGTAGCAGGCATCCTCAGCAGCCTGGGCGAAACCAGCGCCTACAAGGCAGGCGGATGGAATGCGCTGAGCCAGACAGCCCAGAACCAGATTAACCAGCTCCGCAACACCAATACCGACTGGAATGATATCCTCTTCCGCAATGCACTCACCCAGGAGTACAACATCGGCATCTCGGGTGGCGGCGACAAGAGCGATTACTATACATCCGTGGGCTATACCGACGAGCAGGGTAACGTGAAGGGCGTGGGAAACACCCGATACAACATCACCCTGAAGACCAACTACCAGGTGAACAAACTCCTCAAGGTGGGCGCTTCCGTATATGCCAACGAGCGTAAGCAGAATACCTATCTCACTGATAGCAACGGCTTTACCAACCCGGTATATTATTCCCGATTGGCAAACCCATACTTCACTCCATACGATGAGAACGGTAACTACAACTACGATACCAACGTGCAGGGTAAGGAGGATTCCTCGCTCAACTTCAATATCTTCGAGGAGAGAGCCAATGCCAACACCAAGCGCCGCGACCGTTCGATGATGGCAATTCTCAATGCCGAGCTGCGCCTCACCGACTATCTGAAGATTACCTCGCAGTTTGGCTTGCAGGAGGATTCCTATTCCCTGAGCAAATATGCCAACGAGAACACCTACGCCATGCGCAAGGAGAAACTCTTCACCGAATACCAGGGTGCCGACGGCGTGAAGAAGAGCTTCCTGCCGGATGGAGGTATGCACAAGACCACGGAGTATCACAACCGCCAGTGGACCTGGAAGGCGATGGCTGAATTCGTGAAGACCTTCAACCGCATCCACGATGTCAACTTCATGCTGGGTACCGAGGTTCGCCATGCCAAGTCAAATTCCATCTACAGCGTGGCTTACGGATATGATTCCCGCACCCTCACCACCCAGCCGGTCATCTTCCCTAGCCAGACCTGGGCAGATTCCTATCCGCTGCATCAGGAGACAGAGTCGGAGAATGCCTACGTATCCTGGTATGCCACAGGTTCTTATTCGCTTCTCAACCGCTATACCATCGGTGGAAGCGTTCGTTTCGACGGTTCAGACGTCTTCGGCGTAGCCAAGAAATACCGCTATCTGCCTCTCTACTCCGTGAGTGGACTCTGGAGAGCGAAGGAGGAGAATTGGCTCAAGGACGTGAAGTGGATGGACAACCTCTGCCTCCGTGCCTCTTACGGTTTGCAGGGTAACATCGACAAGAATACATCACCTTATTTAATAGGTATACTGAAGAAGGGCACCATCCTGCCGGGTATCAGCGAGGACATCATCAACAGCGAGACCGCTCCGAACCCTAACCTGAAATGGGAGAAGACGGAGAACGTGAACGCCGGAATCGATTTCGCCGTATTGCACAATGCCATCACCCTCTCTGTAGACTACTACTATCGCCACAGCACCGACCTCATCGGCCTGAAGATGCTGCCGCTGGAGAGTGGATTCTCTTCAACCACCATCAACTGGGCGAGCATGAACAACAAGGGTGTGGAGATAGCCCTGGGCACCAGAAACATCCATACCAAGGATTTCAACTGGACCACCAATCTCAACATCGGTTACAACGAGAACAAGGTGATTCAGGAAACCGTGGCTCAGAATGCCACCTATCCAGGCCGTGAAGGTTATCCTGTGGGCGCACTCTTCGCCTATAAGACAGCCGGACTCGACGCCGATGGTTATCCTCTCTTCGTCAACAAGAATGGCGAGAAGGTATCTGCCACCGAGTTCCTGAAGCTCAACGCCCATGGAGCCAGCACCCTCACCGCCGAGGAGCAGCGCAACCTGTATACCTACATGGGCAGCACAGACCCAAAGTGGACGGGTGGTTTCATCAACACCTTCGATTACAAGAACTGGCAGTTGGGCATCAACTTCACCTTCAACTTCGGCATGAAGGTGCGCGTGCAGCCTAGCTACTCGCCAGCCAATTACGACAGAGGCTTGAACGTGAACCGCGATATTCTGAACCGCTGGACGGCAGATAACACCAGCGGCAGTTTCACCAAGCTGATGGTCAGCACCGAGCGCCCACGCGAGTACGTGCAGTATAACGAGTACAACCTCTACAGCATGCTCGATACCTGGGTGAAGGATTGCAACTACGCCCGCCTTCAGAGCCTGCGCCTGGGATACAAGTTGCCAACCCAGTGGCTGAGCCGCATCGGCGTGAAGAGTGCATCCCTCTCTCTTGAGGCACGCAATCTGCTCGTCATCGCCAGCAACTACGATAACTATCTGGACCCGGAGACGATGGGCAACCCATACGCGCAGCCTATCCCGAAGAGTTTCATATTTGGCGTAAACGTAAATTTCTAAAAGAATGAAGACAATGAAAAGAAGATATTTGATGGGCATCGTCATGATGTTGGCGATGATAGGATTCACCAGTTGCGATGATTTCCTCGACATCACCCCAACCGGAAAGGTGATAGCCAAGACGGGCAAGGAATACAGAGCCTTGCTCACCTACGAATACAAGAATTTCCCGGAAGACCGTGGACTCGCCACCCTGCGAAGCGACGAGATGACCCTGAGTAAGGCATCCACCTCTACCGAGGATTACGATTCTTACTTCGACATCTGGGCATGGAACGACCTCAACCAGCAGAGCACCACGGCTTCTTTCGGCTGGCGCCGTTACTATCATGCCATCTACATCGCCAACTACATCATCGAGAATCAGAATAAGATTACCGAGGCTACACAGGATGAAATCAGTCAGCTGGTGGGCGAGGCCTATATGATGAGAGCCTACTGCCACTTCCTGCTCGTCAATCTCTATGCCGATGCCTATACCCATTGCAATCCGGCTACCACCCGCGGTATCCCGCTCTCGCTGGAGGCAAATGTCAACAACGTGCTCACCTGCAGCAGCGTGGAGCAGGTTTACCAGCAGGTGATTGCCGACATCAAGGAGGCAAAGACCCGTCTGAAGGTGGCTGCCTGGGACGAGGGCTACACCTACCGATTCAACCAGATTTCTGCCGATGCTCTGCTGGCTAGAGTCTATCTCTACAAGGGCGACTGGCAGGATGCCCTGGCAGAAGCGAAAGTGGTGATGGAGAAACATGGCGACCTGGAAGATCTGACCGATTCAAAGGTATTGCCAAACTACTATAAGTCGGTGGAGAGCATCGTTGCCCTGGAGCAGGTGATGACTTCCGGCTATGTGAAGATGGGCGTACCTAGCAAGGCGCTGGTTGATACCTATCGCACGGGCGACAAGCGCAAGGCGCTCTATTTCAAGGCACAGACCGCCAGCGTCTACAGTCTGATTAAATATGGCGACAAGGGCAACGACGGCTATCGCTGCTCCTTCCGTTCTGCCGAGGCCTACCTCATTGCTGCCGAAGCTGCAGCCCAGAATGCAGCTGACAACGCCGCAGCCGATGATGCTAATCTGGTTGAGGCTCGCACCTATCTCAAGGCGCTGATGGCCAAGCGATATGCAGCAGCTAAATACAACCAGTATGCAGCCGAGCTTGATACCATGCAGAAGGCGGACTTGCTCAAAGCCATCTACAGCGAGCGCACCTGCGAACTTGCCTTCGAGGGACATCGCTGGTTCGACCTCCGTCGTACCACCCGTCCGCAGTTGAGCAAGACCTACGGTGAGAATAGCTATGTACTTGAAGCCAACGATTCCCGATATACCCTCCGCTTCCCAATCGAGGCAGTAGAGGCGAATCCGAATATCGAGAAATGGGAGGGCAAGTAAGATAATTGTTTCACACAAAAATTAATTGATTATGAGAAGATTTACATTTTCAATGATGCTGGCGCTGGCAACGGTTGCTGCCAATGCCAAGGATGTGTTGGATGCTCCTACCTGGACAGACAACCTTACCACCTCAACAGAAGCCAAGGAATTGACCCGTGCTGCAGCCATGGCAGTTGACAACGAGGGTAACTCCATCGTAACCGGTAGCTTTACCAAGGATCTGGAGTTCGCTGACAGCTATCTGGAACCAGTGGCCAACAGTGCCTTCATTGCCAAGTACGATAAGGCTGGTGCCAAGAAGTGGGCTGCCGGTCTGGCTGGTGCTGCCACCGTCACCACAGTGGCTACCGATGCCGACGGCAACGTTTATGCTGCCGGCGTATTTGCTGATCAGGTAGCAATCAAGGATGCCAGCGGCGAAACCAAGGCTACCATCACCGGTATGGCCGACAAGGTAGATAAGGTATCTGGCTTCATCGTGAAGTACGACAAGCAGGGTGCGTATGTAGCTTCCAAGACCATCCTTGCCGAGAACGATGCAGAGATTGCAGCCTTGGATGTGATTGGCGTACTGAGCCCTTCTTTCACAGCCAAGAAACTGGTAGTTGATGGCAACAAGCTCTATCTTTCTGCCTCTTACAAGGGCAATGTAGCCTTGGATGGTGTTACCCTGCAGGGTAAATATGCTTGTTCAGAGGGCTGGTTGTATAATGATGAAACAACCATGTGTGTGCTCTCTTTCGATGCAGCCGACCTGGCAAATGCCAGCATCGTTTCTGTGCTTGGTGCTACAGAGCAGTTGACAAATGAGGCTACCTACAATACAGAAGACGTTAACTTCGCCATCAACGACGGCAAGATTTACGTAGCTTACGTAGCATCCGGTAAGGATATGACCCTTACTGCTGCCGGCAAGGATACCAAGATTGAGACAGCCTATGAAGCGAGTGCTACTGAGCATGCCTACGTATTGGCAGCCATCGATGGCGACCAGGTAACTACCCAGGTTTATCATTCTGTAGCCACAGATAATTCCAACACTCTGAACACCATCGACGAGATGGCCTATCAGAAAGGCAAGCTCTATCTGGCAGGTTCCTTCAACCAGGCACTTCCTTTCGACAACACCATCTCTTATCTGGGAGGTTGCGATGCCTACGCAGCCTGTCTGGATGCAGCAAGTCTCAGCAAGAACTGGGCAGTAGCCAGTGCTTTCGATGAGGGTGATGCCAAGCACAAGGCAGAAATCATCAGCGGTATGCTGGTTGATGAGGATGAAGTCACTCTGGTAGGTTGGGTAGAGAATACTTTTGACCGCACCATCGAGGCTCCTCTGGGCTATCAGATCAATACCAAGACCCCAGCCATGCAGAAGGGTGAGCAGGTACTGATCACATCCGTAGCCGAGAACGGAAACTATGCACTTTATCAGACAGATAATGTAAAGGGTAGTGATGAGGACAAGACCACTGAAGGCACTTACTCATACATCTTCTATAACAATGCAGAGTCATCAGGCATCAGCAAGGTTCTTGCCGACGACAACACCATCGATTGGGATGGCAATGAGGTAACACTCGCCAAGTCAGCCGACATCACGGTTTATACAGCCGCAGGTGCAGTAGTGAAGTCAGCCAAGAACGTGAAGTCATTGTCTCTCGCCGATGCAGCTCATGGCATCTACCTGGTAAAGGTAGGCAAGCAGGCGTTGAAGATTGTGAAGTAACTTTCGCCAGAAAGTAATATCATAAAAAATGGCATTAGAATAGGAGCTTATCCATATTCTAATGCCATTTATTTGTTTTCAATCATTTATTTCCATGAAAATACGCAAATATTTTTGTTCGAATCATATTTTTTTGTATTTTTGCAACGGAAAGGTCTCTCTTGTGTCCAGGCAAGGACACTCTTTGGGGGTGGTGCCCGGCAAATCCCGATGCCCTAGAAATTCGGCTTTCGGAAAAAGCCTCATCAGAACAGCAACCAGTTCACAGATTCTGGAATACTGCTCCGGAGTCAGGGTGTTCTGAGGTCTCCCTTCCTCATCCAGGCCGCCCTCATAGCAGATGCCGATAGAACATCGATTATAGGGGCGGGCATGAGCACCCACCTCAAGCAGGAGACGGTGTTGCGTGCAACTGCCGTCCTTCCTCACATAGAAGTGGTAGCCGATGTCACGAAAACCGCGAGCCAGATGGTCACGCCGCAACTGCTCCACCGGATAATCCTGATTGCACCTCGTAGCAGAACAATGCAGCACAAGGTACTTCACTGACTTGGGCGACATCATAAGTCGTCCGCCCTCCACGCTGGCAAGGAGGGTCCGCTCATTGCGAACCATCTCCCCGCCAATCGTCATAGGAAACTGATCCTTAGTCATAGGCTCATCTTGTAGTTAAGGAATTAGTAGTTCATCAATAGGGCGCATGAACTCACACCCAGTGCCGTGAGAGCAGCAATCAGCGCTTGCAGCACGGCATACAGCACACTGGTCCAGGAAATCTTCCTGTTATGAACATCATTCAGATTCATAGGCAGTTATGG
>ERZ506772.359-NODE-359-length-14252-cov-7.59365_pt1 | contig 14252 bp, 5 predicted proteins | sample MGYA00513185_ERZ506772 | MGnify/ENA metagenome assembly ERZ506772 | reverse complement strand
GGAGGCTGGTTTCTGCTGGGCACTAAGCAGAGACACCTACGAACCGAGTCTGGACGACCAGCAGTACACCAGCTATGCAAAGGTGGAGAACATCACCACATCGCCCTCTCTCACCGTGACTGACCTTCAGCCCGGCGTGGAATACGGCGTAAGAGCATACATGAAGCTCGGCAACGGTCAGACCATATACGGTGCCACCCTACCCTTCTCTACGGAATGTCAGACAGCGGAAGTAACCGTAGATAATCCGTTCCACGACGACTTCCTGTCATGGACAAACGGACAGCCTGACTGCTGGCGCATCATCGACAACAACGGCGACGGCACCACATGGGTGGCAGACGAATCGTCAGGATCGATTGTCTATTCATTCAACTACTGGAACGACGCCGACGACTATCTTATCTGCAAGCGACGCTTCCACGTTCCAGAGAACGGAACGCTGTTCTTCACCAGAGGTGTATCGGAACAGACATCCATTGAGAATCTTGAGGTGCTCGTGTCCACAAAATCGAGCGACCTTAAGGACTTCAATCTCGTGGAGCGCTTCTCATTCGCTGACTACTTCGCACAGCAGCACATGGAAGAGGTGGACCTCAGCAAGTATGCCGGTCAGGACATCTACGTAGCATTCAGATGCTGCTCGGACAAGATGCAGGGTTATCTGTGGTTGTGGGACGTAATGGTGACAGACAAGCTGAAGACTCCGGTAATCACCAAGTTTGAGCGCAACGGCACAGCTCTCCACGCAGAATGGACACCGGTGGAAGGTGCCACGGGATATTATCTCTACTTCGGTAAGGAGACAGACCAGGTGAATCAGGAAGCTGCATTCGCACCGATGTCGTTCTATAAGGAAGTAACTGGAGACGTGGATCTCAGCACTGGTCAGCTGTTCTTCAAGAGCACGGGAAGCGTAACGCTGAAGGAATTTGAGGACGGCATCGAGGACTGCAAGTTCATCGTAACAACAAGCGGCCCGCTCGGAACATCAGAGCTTACCGTTGAAGGCACAAAGGACATGCGCACATGGCAGACCGTCGGACCGAAGACCTCACTCACACAGTACGACTCAGAAGGTCAGGAAGTGGATCTCTCTTCTTATCTCGAAGGAAAGAACTACAAGAAGCTGCGCTTCAACTTCAAACACGGAGGACGCAACGGTCGCGTCAAGTATCTCACACTCGTCTACAATAACGGTAAGGTATGGGAAGACTTGGCAGCAGGTGGCGTAGGTGTTACAAGCATCGACATTCCAGAAAAGACAGAAGGCGAGTTCGACAAGGGACGCTACAAGATATGGGTGGCATCAGGATGGCAGAACATCTTCTATGACGAGTCGGCTCCTGCTTACTACGAGAAGACCACAACAGCCATCAGCGACGTAATAGAGGGCACATCAGTGACGCTGACCAACAACCTGAACGACCTCCGTCTGGATGGTCTGAAACCCGGCAGCAACGTCACCCTTACATCGTCAACCGGCGCTACTCTCTACACTGGCACAGCTTCAGGCACATCGCTCACCATACCTACATCAGGAATGAAGGGCGTAACCATCGTAAGCGTAGCAACCGAGAACGGCACATTCCGTACAAAGACAATCATCAGATAAGTCAAATCTTAACCAGCAATATTGAATATGAAACCAAATAAAATCACATCATTGTTACTGGCAGCGACAGCAGTCTCGCTTGCTTGGGCTTCCGTGGGAAGCTTCAAGAGCGGGATCGGTGCAAAGAACGATGAAAGCGAGAAAGTCAGACCATCGCAGAAAGTGATGGAGAAAGCACTGCACATCAAGTCTGCCGCACCAATGCAGGCTCTTGCGCAGGACGCTAACGGAGCACCATACAATCTCCGTCTCACTGGCGTAAACGAACATACAGTAAGCTTGGCATGGACTTCACCAGAGCCCGTGGACGGCTTCTTAGAGGACTTCGAGGGACATAACGACTTCGCCATAAACTCTCCGGGAAGCATCGGATGGACATACATCGACGCTGACAACAAGCCCACATACACATGGCAGGCCTGTACGTTCCCCACACAGGGACAGAAGATGGCTTACGTCGTGATGAACCCGTGGCAGACAGTTCCCGCCGTAAACGACAATCCTAACTACAAGCCCCACTCTGGACAAAAGATGCTCGTCGATTTCTGTGCTGTAGACGCGCAGAACAACGACTACATCATCTCACCACGACTCAACTTCGATGCTGATTTCCAAATCAGCTTCTGGGCTCGCAGCTACAAGACCGGCGAGAACTATAATGCAGAGCGAATCCGTGTGGGCTACTCCACAACTGGTACACAGCCGTCAGACTTCACCTTCGTCAACGAATCGCCCTACGTGGAATTGCCTGATGAGTGGACTCTCGTGGCTTACGACATCCCCAAGGATGCACGTTACGTGACCATCAACTGCGTTTCGGACGACGCCTTCATGCTGCTTATTGACGACATCTTCGTAGGCACAAACAAGGTAAGACCCGAGTCTGCCAACATGGCACGCGCCGCAGCAAAGAACCCCGTAGTGGGATTCAATGTCTATCGCAACGGCGAGAAGCTCAACTCACAGCCCGTTGAAAGCGTTAACTATACGGACGAGGTGCCTGACTACGGCGACTATCAGTACACTGTAGCGGCTGTCAAGAAGGACGGTTCGGTGTCAGAGCAGAGCGTGGCTCTCAACGTCAACGTGCCTGACACACGTATGTTGCCTTTCTTCGACGACTTCGACGACTGGACCCTCCATGAGGAAAAGTGGTCAAAGACGCAGGATGACGGAAGCACTGAGTCAAAATGGTCTATCGACTATTATGAGTACGGACTCATCGACCCGTCTGCTACATACAGCTGGTCCACACTCCAGAACTACGACCAGTCGCTCATGACACGTGAGCTTCACACCGCAAACCGTTCCAACACATGGCTGCGCTTCAACCTGAAGCTGCGCAACAGCGAGCAGACCAACGTCGACTATCTCTCTGCAGAGGTATCATCGGACGGTGGCAATACATGGAAGGAGATTAAGACATTCGACAATGAGGATGGCGGTTTCGAGTGGACAACATTCCAGTATCCGCTCGCCAACCTTCTTTCTTCTGACCTCTTCCGCGTCAGATTCCGCGCTCACGGCAAGGATGCCAAGTGGATTAACTACTGGTATGTAGACGACGTGAAGATCTGGACACCTGTATGGACATCGGCACAGATTGACGTCAAATCAGCTTCTGCAGGCAACATTGCAGATTGCGACGTTACGCTCACAGCTGATCACGGCGCTGTCATCAACACCACGACTGACGCTGCCGGACACATTGCCTTCGACAAGATAGAGGAAGGCGAGTATGAGGTAGTGGCTAAGAAGGACGGATATAATATATATAAAGGTAAGTTCCAGATTAAGAGCGGTGACAGCAACCGCATCAACGTCACTATGACCAAGCCTGTAGCCGACCTTTCAGCAAAGGAAGTAGTTGCTGACATCAACGCTGAGTCGAGCCTTGTCAAGACATTGCGCATGACCAACAACGGTGACGGCGAACTCATCTGGCACTTGGCAGCCAAGCCCGCCAAGCAGTCTGGCGACGACACCAACCGTTGGGAGAAGCAGCCATCGTTCACAGCATCCGGCGACTTGCAGCAGTCAATAGGTTTCGACGGCGAGTTCTATTACTCTACGTCGTCTATCGAGCTTGGCAAGTTCTGGAAGTACGACAAGGACGGTCGCTTCATCGAGCAGTTCAGCATCCCCGAGATGTACTACAAGCTCTACGACATCACTTACGACGGACGCTACTTCTACGGCAGCGACTGGTCGAACCGTCTCTTCCAGCTCGACTTCGACAACCGTCGCATCGTGCGAATCATAACCGTCAAGGATCAGCCTGACCTCAAAATCACACACTGTAGCTACGACCCTGACCGCAAGGGATTCTGGGTAGGAAGCTTCACCACCATCGGATTCATCGACATGAACGGTAAGGTTCTCTCACGTTTCAGCAACATCAGCACTGACGTGAGCGTATCTATCTACGGCTCGGCTTACGACAACGTATCGCCCGGCGGTCCTTACCTCTGGTTGTCAGACATGTCAGCAGAATCGTCAGAGCAGATTGACAAGGTGCTCATCCGCCAGTTCAGTACTGCCAAGCGTGCCCTTACAGACGTCAAGCACTCGCTTACCGACGCTCCGGGATACGTACTCGGCAGCCAGAACACCGGTCAGAACTATGTCTGCGGCATCTTCGCCTCTACAGACATCACACCTGGCAAGCTCACCCTTTTGGGATCGCTCAACCAGATGCCTAACCTCTTCTTCCGCTACACTCTTTGCGAGACAGACAAGTGGCTCGACTTCTCGCCGCGTCACGGCAAGCTCGCTCCGGGTGCTTCGCAGGACATCAACGTAAGCTTCAACGCCCTTGAGGATGTAGCTGGCAGCAACCACTCTACTGAGGCTGTGCTCATGGCTAATCCTGAAATCGGCGACCAGACCGTCAGCTTCAAGCTCAACGTCACCGGCGAGGCTGCTTGCCCGAGACCGCAGAGCGTAAAGGCAGAGGCTGGCGACGCTTGCGCCATCATCTCATGGCAGAAAGGCAATGGTTCTGCCAAGGCAGACAGCTACAACGTATATCGCAACGACCGCAAGGTGAACGCTTCTCCCGTTAACGGCATGACATTCACTGACCAGCCTCTCGTCTACGGTGAATACACTTATAAGGTGACAGCCGTATACGGCGGCAAGGAGTCGGCAAAGAGCGATTCTGTGAAGGTGCTCGTCAAGAACGGCGCACAGTATTATCCGCCGGTAGGCGTGGCAGCAAGCATCAACGGCAACAAGAACGTGAGCCTTACATGGGAGTCGCCGCTCTTCGGAGCTGACCAGCCCGCCACAATGACTTGGGCTAACGGCAAGCATGCTGACGACATCGGCATGACAGACGGCGGCATCTTCTACGCAGGTGTTAAGTGGGACGCTTACGACATCGCCGCTTACCGCGGTAAGCGCATCTCTTCAGTTTCTGTACAGCTCGTCAATCCAGTGCAGTACATCGCACTCTTCATCCAGAAGGACGGCGAGCAAATCTACAAGAAGCAGTATAAGGGCGACTTCAAGTTTGACGGATCTCTGACCGCTATCCCAGTGGACGAGGACATCCGCATTCTGCCGGGTCACGAATATATGTTCGGATTCGAGATCAAGAGCGACGCTGGAGTTCAGCCGCTTGGCATCGACGACAGCAAGGCTGTGTTGGATAAGGGCGACCTCCTCTCCACTGACGGCGAGAAGTGGTTCTCTGCAGCCATTTCAGGCATTGAAGGCAACTTCAACATCAACGTAGACCTCACTCCTACCGACATCACGGAAGAGAAGCCGATGGGCTATAACGTATATCGCAACGGCGTGAAGGTGAACAGCAGCCTCATCACATCACAGAGCTACAACGACGTGCTCTCCGCAACAGGCACATTCGCTTACACCGTCACATCCGTCTACAAGAACAACGGCGAGTCGGCAGAGAGCAAGCCCGTAAACGTAGAGGCATACGAAATAAAGGGCAAGACAGCTCCTAATGCTGTTTATGCTGACGTAGAGCGCAACCGCAACATCTCACTCCGTTGGGACAATCCGACAAAGGAGCCGCAGGTGATAAAGGCTGACATCACAAAGCGTCCCGTTACCACAGAAGAGGGATGTCCTGAGTATGTACGTTCGTTCTTCGGTCCGAAGTCGGGCATGGCTGTCGTTACTGACGGAACATACGTCTACACCTCTGTATACAACGAGGACGGACGCATCGAGAAGTACGACTTCGACGGCAACAAGCTCGGCACATACAAGGTGGACGGCCTCAAGGGAATACGTAACATGGCATACGACGGCGAGTGGCTGTACGTGGCTGACAACACCACCAACATCCACCGTGTGGATCCCGCCACTATGGAGAACATGGAGGACATCGCCATCTCAGAATACTCTCGTCACATGGCTTACATACCATCATTGGACGACGGTAAGGGTGGCTTCGAGGTCGGCGACTGGCAGACTTCAATCTACGTAACGAAGAACGGTAGCAAGATTGGCACCGGTCCGATTCTGAAGGGAGCTTCAGGTACAGCCTACTACAACGGCAAGCTGTATGCTTTCGAGCAGGGCAACGACGCCAACAAGTACACCGTAGGCATCTATGACGAGGAGAACAATCGCGTCGGATCTATCGACCTCGGCAAGTATGTCGAGATAGACAACATCGCAGCAGTATCGGCTGGCGGTATGTCTTCATTCACTGGCAAGGACGGCATCACCTACATGCTCCTTTCATTGCAGCGTCAGGGCGAACCGGTACAGTTCGTAATCCTCGACCTCGGTGGCTTGACCACAGTGGCTGGTTACAACGTTTACCGCAACGGAGAGAAGCGCAACGCTGAACTGCTCACACGCCGCTACTTTGAAGAGACAGAGACTAAGGAGGGCGAGTATGGCTATGCTGTACAGACCGTCTACATCAATGGCGAGACATCTGACATGTCTGCTCTATCAACGGTTGACATCATCAGCACCGGCACCGCCAAGACTCCTGTCAACACCAACGCCAAGCAGTCATCTTACGGCTACAACGTGCTCCTCACCTTCGCTGACCCTGACATGTATCAGAACGCAGCAAGAAAGGAGAACTTCGAGGACAGCAACATCGGCGAAGAGGTTTATGGCGTTGACGGCGAGAGCTATCAGTCAGGCTGGACCGTCAATAACGACGAAGCTTTCGACGGCAGCAAGTCTGTAACCGTTGACGCTCAGAACAGCGCATTCGGCGTTATCCCTGCAGAGGGTATGCGTTATATGCGCCTCGCAGCCCGCAACGCTGACGACCACGACGGCGAGGGTACTCTTAATGTCTACTACTCAACTGGTGGCACACACCGCGCCAACTTCATCTTCCTCCAGTCATATAAGACCTCTGAGTCTTGGCAGGACATCCTCTGCGAGCTTCCTGAGGGAACAGAATATGTGGCTCTGGCAAAGGACGCATCACAGCCTAAGCAGTACGTTGACGGCGTGGCTCTTTACACCGCCAAGCCGAAGAGCAATCTTTACGGATTCAACATCTATCGCAACGGCGAGAAGATTAACGCAAATCCCGTAAACGACATCTCTTACGTTGACCGCAACCTGCTCTCTGGCAAGTATAGCTACGAGTTCGAGCTTGTTACCAAGACATCCGCTGTCAGCGAGAAGTCGGCACCGGTAACCATCGACCTCTATTACGACAACGGTTCGCTTGCTCCTACCAACCTCCGCGTTGCACAGCAGGCTGAAGGCAACCGCCTTTCATGGCAGTTCCCGGCTCTTGGCGAGCCCATCTATCTGCGTTGGCACGACGGCTACAACTATAAGGCAGGTGGTCTGACCAATGGTGGCGCGTTCTTCGCAGGCGCATGCTGGTTTGCTTCTGACCTGAAGGGATATGGCAATCTCGCTCTGAGCGATGTAGAGGTATACATCAATCAGATTCCTGAGGCGCTCTTCCTCCTCGTCTATGAGAACAACACCCTCGTACGCCAGCAGTTCGTTCCGAATCTGAAGCAGTACTCATTCAACACCATCCACCTTGAGGAACCGCTTAAGATTGACGAAGGCAAGAACCTCCGCGTGGCAGTATACATCGAGCAGAACGAAATCACTGTTCCTCTCGGATACGACCGTGGTCCGGCACGCAGCGGACGTGGCGACCTCTATTCTTCTGACGGTATCACATGGCAGACAATGGAGGATTCGGGTTCTGAGGTAGACGCCAACTGGAACATCTCTATCGGACTCAGCCCCTACTCTAACGTCCTTCCCGGCACAGAGAATAAGGCAGCCAAGAAGCTCCAGGCATTCCAGCCCAAACGCATGGCTAACGCTGACATGACATTCAAGGCTGTGGACACCAAGGGCGAGGCTTCGTCTGACAAGAACGTCTTTGAGGGATACAACGTATATCGCAACGGCGAGTGTCTGAACGACGAGCTGACCACCGACACTGTCTTCACAGACACGAAGGCATACTCTGACAAGTATCTCACTTATCAGGTATCGGCTGTCTACTCGGTAGCTGGCGAGAAGTTCTCTGACAAGGTTACCATCATTGCCACTGGCATCGACGGTGTAAACGGTCAGAACGGCGTAACTCTTAAGGTGGAGGACGGACAGCTTATCGTCCTCGGCGCTCACAACGGCGACCGCATCACAGTGGCTTCTGCTGACGGCAAGCTCATCGCAAGCGCCATCGCCACTGACGACTATCGCCAGACTGTAAGCCTTGCTGCGGCAACCACCGGCACGTACATCGTGAAGGTAGGCAACGCCACATTCAAGCTTAACATCAAGCGCAAGTAAACATATCACGTAAAGCCGACACAGGCTTTACCTAAATAGCAAGAGGGTGGGACAACGCTGCTTTAATAGCAGTAGTTGCCCCACCCTCTTTTATTATGTCAATACCTCATATTTCTGAAAATCACACTCCGTTTTGTCTTTGTCTCTAAAAAAAATGTGTAATTTCGCACACGATTTACAACATCACAGTTTTTTCATACATACTTAAATATACACAAAAGATGCATAGCATGCTGCAAAGACTCAAGTATATTGTGTCTTGTTTCCTCATCATGTGGACATACTTCCTTGTCCAGAAACCATTATTCATCCTCTGCAACGCCCAACGGACATATTCCGTTTCGGACTACATCAACGTGATGTGGCACGGAGCTTCGCTGGACGCCACCACTACGGGCTATCTGACCATCGTGCCGTTCCTGCTGACGTTGGTGTCGGTATGGTGGCGCGGGCTGCCGTTGAGGAAGGTCATGACGCCTTATTATGCCGTGATGATGCTGTTGGTGTCGCTGATATTCATCTCCGACGCCTCGCTCTTCTCGTTCTGGGACAGCAAGTTAGACAAGGCGGTGTTTGTGTATATCGACTCGCCGAAGAACGCTGCGGCAAGCGTGTCGATGGGATACATCCTGCTGCGCGTACTGATAATCCTGCTGCTTACTGCCGGCATGACATGGATGCTATGGCGCATCACACCCCGACGCCTGGACGCCATAGAGGGAATGACGCGCCGCGGACTTGCCACGCTCGGCTCCGTGCTGGTGGGCGGTCTGCTGTTTCTCGTCATCCGTGGCGGCATCAGAGTGTCTACAGCCAATGTGGGCAGCGTTTACTACAGCAACGACCAGTTTCTGAATCTCTCTGCCATCAATCCGGCGTTCAATCTGCTGGCAAGTATGGAGTTTGGCGAGAAGTATGAGGACGAGTTCGATTTCTTCCCCGAGGAGCAGCGTGCCAGCCTCATGCAGGGAATGTACGCCACGGCAGACACAGCCACGGTGAGCGTGCTCAACACCAAACGCCCCAACATTCTCTTCATCTTCATGGAGAGTTTCGGCTCCACGATGATAGAACGTCAGGGCGGCGTGAAGGGAGTGGCGCCGTCGTTGGACCGTCTTGCTAATGAGGGCGTGTTCTTCTCCAACCTCTACGCCAACAGTTTCCGTACGGACCGCGGCACGGTCTGCACGTACAGCGCCTATCCGGGTCTGCCCACGCTCTCAATAATGAAGGTGCCGAACATTGCACGTAAGCTGCCAAACATTGCGCAGTCGTTAGGCAAGGCGGGGTATCAGACAGACTTCCTCTACGGCGGCGACATCAACTTCACCAACATGCGCGGCTATCTCATGGCTGGCGGTTTCCAGAAGCTGACATCGCAGGACGACTTCTCCATGCACGACCGCAACTACAGCAAGTGGGGCGTGCCAGACAACATCACCTTCAAGCGTCTGCTGGCGATGCTCAAGGAGCGTGAGGGACAGAAACAGCCGTGGTTCACAGCGTTCCTGACGCTGAGCAGTCATGAGCCGTTCGAGGTGCCGTTCAAGAAGTTCGAGGACAAGCATCTCAACGCTTTCGCCTTCACGGACGACTGCATCGGAAAGTTCATCAAGGAGTTCCGGAAGTCTCCGCAGTGGGACAACACGCTCATCGTGCTCCTCCCCGACCACGGCATCCCATACCCGAAGAAGGGTGAGCGCTTCGCCCCGCACTTCTTCCGCATCCCGATGATATGGACGGGTGGAGCCGTGAAGGGACCGATGGAGGTGGACCGCATCGCCAATCAGACCGACCTCGCTGCCACGCTGCTGGCACAGTTGGGCCTGCCGCACGGAGAGTTCGGCTTCAGTCGCAACGTGCTGGACAAGAGTTACACGAACGAGTTCGCCTTCTACTCCTTCGTAAACGGCTTCTGCTATCTCGACCGCACGGGCGTAAGCGTCTACGACAACGCCGCCAACCACGTGTTCTACAAGGAAGGACCTGCCGGCGACGACGTCCGCGTAAAGAAGGGCAAAGCCATACTGCAGACGCTGTATGACAAGGTAGGGGAATTGGTCAAGAATTAGGATTTTTGAATTCCTTAAATATGCAAGCATTGGACAATTTATTGTTATCCAATGACTTGCTTTCTTGTAAAATTATATATCAGCTAATTTAAGACTATGAATAAAATTTTTATTGCTGCCATAGCTGCAGCATTTACACTCGCTTCTTGCAGTAGTGAGAGCGACGGACCAGAGGGTCCAAGAAGCCAACAGATTCTTGGACACATAGAAAAAGGTCCTTTTGTACAAGGTTCTGAAGTTACACTTACCGATTTGAATAAAGACCTATCACAGTCTGGCAAGTCTTACACCACAAATACTACAAGCGATTTGGGTAGCTTTGACTTTGGACAAACTTTAGATCTGAGCTGTGGACTTGTAGAACTGAAAACGAGTGGTTATTTCTACAATGAATGTACTGGTAGCCTTTCTAATTCTCAAATTACGTTGAAAGCAATAGCCAACACAGATGGTGCTGCCAACCTCAATGTCAATTTGCTCACTCATTTGGAGTATGCGCGAGTAAAGTACCTTGTGAAAAGCAGAAAGTCTTTTAAGCAAGCCAAAGAACAGGCAGAATCAGAAATACTGAAGTCCTTTGCCATTACAGACAAGATTGCTTCACCCGAAAAGGTGTCGCTGACAGACTGCGACAAGAATGCCAACATCTTGCTCGCCATTTCGTCCATTATGCTATACGACAAGTCGGAAGCTGAATTCTCAGAGTTCATTGCCAAATTTTCAAACGACCTTGAAAAGGATGGTACTATCGACAACAGCCAATTGAAAGAAACGATAAAGAAAGATCAAGAGAATTGTCATCCGTCACAGATAAAGAAAAAAATGGAAGAATACTACCAGTCTAAGGGCAGCAATGTTGCTATTGGTAATTTCTCGCAATTCATTGATTTCAATGGCGATGGCGTGATTGACGACAAAGATGAAGAAACTTTAAATCCAGGAACTTCAACTGGTGAAACTTTCTTTAAAGGTGAAAATGAAGCATTGCATGTATTAAACTCTATTTATGTTGGTTTGCGTGACTACATAACTTGTCAAAATAATCTTGACGCAATGCGTCTATACAATGACAATGTGCAACAAATAACATCAGACTGTGGACTTGTTTCAAATGCATGGAATACAGGATACAAAACAGAAGCCTGTGCAAGGCAGTTTATATACATTTTGGAAAACCATGAGTTTTCATTCGACACGAAAAGATATATTACAACGGCAAAAGCCCTCCGTGCTTTACTTCTATACAACATGGCAATGGAATGGGGACGAATTCCTGTCATAAATGGCTATGATACTTCTTGGGCAATATATGCAGAACAGTCGGATGCGGAAACTGTCTATAATACCTGTTTGAAAGAATTGTCGGAGGTGCAAATACCTGAATATAAGAATATGGAAAAAGTGTATTTCAGGCAGAAAGCCGTTGATGTTTTGAAAGCGGAGATTTACTTGGCTTTGGGCAAGAAAGATGAAGCAAAGCAAATCCTCAACACAATTCCGTCAGGAGATGTGTTTGTGTTGTCAAGGATAACAGCCGAAGATAAGGACATTGATATATATTCCGCTGACTACATCAAATATTTGAAAGAGGAAGCCAACGGCAAGGACAACAGTGCAGAGTGGTTTGTAAATCGCAGAACTTATTACGGCACATTTGCAGCATTGCGCAGACTGGACAAGGTGCAGTCCTTGACAAATATTGATAGTCATTTTAATTTGTTGCCAATCCCTGCACATGAAATCTTGGCTAATCCCAAATTAACACAGAATACAGGATATTAATAGGACATTTTTGTCTTTTCCCCCACCATATACGTTCATATCTTTGCCTTAAAAAAAGCAAGACATGAGCGATTTGGATTTATTGAAAAGTGAATAATTACGGGTGTAAAGGTAAACAGTTTCTTGCCTTTGCACCCTATATCGCTATTCGGAAGAGCCGGAATGCGTTGTCGGAAAATCAGGAATGTCAAATCAGGTTAATAATCTTCTTGGATATCTTTACTTTTGTGCCTTTCGGTTCTTCCCTTGAAGCTCATGTCTTAGCGTCACGCTCATTGAGACGCTGATAAAGATAGATTGTCTCATCGTCCAAAAGTGCTTCTCCCAGCAAGCCCAAGTATTCTCCTTTGCCCTTTATCTTGATTATCTTGTCGTATGCAGTAGAGTTGCTCTTCTTGCCGTTATATTCAGAAACCATAAGTCTAAGTACGCCGTCTGTTCTTATAAGATTAAGTTCGTCGGTAAGTTTAGAGATGTCAACATTATTATATAACTGGTCAAGCGATTCGTCTTCAATGTCTTTGTCTGCCTTCTCAGGTCTTCCCATCATATCCCTAAAAGAATCCGAAACCATTTTCAGATTTGGAATTCTGCCTTTGTCGCCCAGTTCTTTTAGAGTCAGGTCGATAGGCTTCACATGGTCTATGGCTATATCGGATATGTCCTTCACGATCATGGGGACTTTGGTATTGCCCTCTCCGGTTGGGGTATATGCCGTATAGCACTTATTGGATGCAGACAAAGCGACTTTAACGTTGTATGTGCCGTCAGAGTTTTCCTTTTTCTCAAAGACGAGAAACACCTGCTGAGCTTTAAACTGTACGCTTTTTATCTCTTTGTTGTCGTCCTCATAGTGCACAAAAATGCCTTCTGCCAGCTTTCTCAACCAATCTGTGAATTCTTTGGTCTTGCCAGCTTTCTTGTAGAGCTTCGCTATATAGCTTAAAGGCAACCATACCTTATTACCGGAAATGCGGTCCTGACGACGTAGACGACCCATAAACTTCGTCATTAGTTGTTCGTGCAGAAATACGGTACGATTTGCAAAAGCCGTTTTAAGCCAGCTTTCTTCCGTGTCACTAAGTTTAGGTGTCGTACAAGCTGAAGCTATTTTCTTCTTTATGCTTTTCTTACTTGCTGCTTCAGAACTAAGCAGCTTCTCCAGAAAGTCTGTAAACTTGTTACAGTAAGTTTCGTAGCTTCTCACGCTGCCCCAATTGTAGACGCATACCGAATATCTTAATAAGCCTATCAATTTTATGCATTCGTCTTCGCGATTGTTCGCTATAAGCTTGATAACCAGAGTAAGAAAGTTCTTTTCAGCATCGGTTTTGAATACTTCATCCTTCCCTAAGGCATTGATTACACTACGATACTGGCTTCTCGATTTTTGATTAGCATCTTTACACATGCTATTTTCAAAAGCGTCCAGTAACACTTCTATTGCTTTTTTCATAGTTATTGGTTTAATTGTTTACGTATAAATCGTAGAAAAGATATTCAAAATTACAAAATAATGATTAAAAGACAAAATAAATGTTCGTTTTTTTGTAAAAGGCCGAATCAATCTCGAAAGCCACAATATCGTCAAATTGCTCTGCAGAAAAAGGGTAATCGTAGGAGGCTATGGCGTCTCGCCGTAGCCACGCAGCCACGAACGACCAGCAGATTGAGTTTGAGCTGCGGGTTCCGCGGAGCGGGACCTATATAATGAAAACCCACTGCAAGCTGCGAAGCAGCGCAGCTGTGGGTACGTGCGATATCTCCACCAAAATTAGTTCCCAGGAGGGGGACTGACGCATCCCCTATGATGTTGAGGATGATAGTTGGTTCTGCTATGGGTGGGTGCGTGGCTACGGCGAGACGCCATAGCCTCCTATGTTTGCCTTTACAGCTGTAAATTCGTTCAGCATTTTACCCTATCAATTCACAACTGAACAATTCAAAATCGCAGGCGAAGCCGAGAATAATTCACCGCTCGGCTTTGCCGCTTGCCTAAGCAAGAA
>ERZ506772.356-NODE-356-length-14431-cov-9.8318_pt1 | contig 14431 bp, 8 predicted proteins | sample MGYA00513185_ERZ506772 | MGnify/ENA metagenome assembly ERZ506772 | reverse complement strand
TGTAGTTGTTGAATCCGGCTACGGGCGATACATCCTCGCACGTTAGAGTCTGACCGGCCTTACCAGCACCGAACTCCTTAACGGTCTTGCCGTCGCGTGTAACGATGGTCTTGGTGATGGCGCTGACGGTGTTGCCAGCCACGTTCTTCTCAGGGAGACGGAACGAAACGGTGGCGCGGAGCGCTGCGCTCGGGTCTGGAGTGACGGTGAAATCCTCCACAGCAGCAGGTCCGTTGAGCACGCCGTTGTCGAGTATCTCTATATCGTCAACGAAGATCTTGCCGGTTCCTGCCTTGCTGATGGCGTGGATGCCAAGATAGAATATCTGGTCCTTTGACACGTTGAACGTTGTCTCCAGCGTCTTTGCGTTGTTGCTGTCTGTGAGCTTTGTCTCAGGAGCCACCACGTTGGTCATTCCTGCCACAGTGGCTGCGTTGCCCCACTTGGCCTCAACATACTCTGCATAGAGCGACATTGAGTTGCGTGCCTTGAAGCGAACGGTGTAAGAATGGTTGGCGCGCAGCTGTACGGGAGGAGTGAAGAGCCAGTCGTCGGCTGTCTTCTTGGCGTCGGTCGACTCGTACTGTGCGCACATATTCTTCTCGTGCCATGACCAAGTGTATTTGTCGCTGTTGGCATCGAGTACGGTATAGAGGTCGAAGTCGTTCTCCGTGTCAAACGATTCGTGGTAAGGAGGCTCGATGTTGTCGCCGAAACGCACGGCAGGAGTGCGGCGCTCCTCACCGCGCTTCGTACCGTTTACGGGCGTAATGCCGTAGTAGTAGTTGCGCAGCTGACGGTCTGTAAAGGTCTCTGAGAATGTCGTGGCGCTTGTTCCGCTTGCTACAGTCGTGCCGTCAGGATAGCGAACGACATCATACTTGAGTGCTCCGAGATAGCCTCCGTTGAGCGTTCCGCTGGGAGCACCCCAAGTAACAGTGGACTTGCCCGTCGATTCGTCAATCTTGAGACGTGCGAACGACACCTGCTTGGGCTGGTCGTAGCCCACGAATACGGACGTGGAAGCCTTCTTGCTCTTGCCTGCGGCGTTGGAAAGCGTCACGGTGATGTAGTTCATGCCCTCCGGCACGGTGATGTCATACGAGGATGTCGATCCTGCCTTCATCGTTCCGTTGAGAACCTGCTGTGTTCCGGCGTGAACCACGTAGTCCACATTGCCCGTAAGTGCAGATCCGCCGTATGTCTTGGAAGGAGCCACGATGGATATCTGTCCGGTCGTGGAAGCGCCGTTAAAGCTTACAGAGATGGTCGGTGCGGCAGGTGCTGCTGCGTCCGGTGTGGCTTCTGGAACAGCCAGACCGTAGAACAGCTCGTTGTGAGGGAAGTCTGCCACGAGTGTGGCAAGTCCGGTCTTGAGGTCGACGGTGTAGAGAGCGCCGTGCTTATTGGCGTCGAACGAAGCCCAATAGAAGGTGTCGTCGTCCTGATCAATCTCGCCACTCTGTCCGAAACTCTTCTCTGACGAAGGCGCTACGTAGACTCCGGTGGGACCAATCTTGGTCTCCTCGCCCGTCTTGGTGTCTATCTCGTAAAGGAATCCGTCTGTGGCAACGGCATAAACGCGCTCTTCTGAACTGACACCCATAGCCACATACTTGTGTGTGGACGGCGCAATGGCGGTGCGCTCCATCTTATCATAATCGATTACGCCGAACTCGAAGCTGCTCATGTCGTTGGTGTAGAACTGTCCGTACACCTTTCCCGTCAGCTGGCTTGTGGCTGTCTCCGTGGCAAGAAGCGACATTGACGTCACTTCCTCGGGAGCGAATTCAGAATGCCACTTGCTCTCGGTGTTGAGGCAATAGTGAGTGATTCGGAGCGAATTGCCGTTCTTCTTATAGTTGATAAGATTATACTTACCGTTATAGAGAGAAGAGCCACCGTTAGGAAGCATGTTGCGTTCCTCTTCTGTACGCAGGTCGCGGAAGTTTGAAGCTGTTGCGGCATCAAATGCCATGAATCCGTACTCCTGGCTTGCCGTCGGCCAAGCATTGGCATAATACATATAGCCCCATAGGTCGCGCGATGCGGCGCGTGCCGCTGCCTTCAACGGACTGAGGAAGTTGGCCGTGGCAGTCCGTGCGGCGTTAGCGTCCAGCGGTGCCATTCCCGGCTTGCTTACGGACGTCGCTGCCTGCGCGTTTGCTGCTGTCATCGCAAGTGCGAGGGCAACAACGGAAGAGTGCAGCATGTGTGGATGTTTTTTTGTCATAAATAAAAATGATAAGAATAATTATTCAATGATTTGTAATAGTGTTAGCTAAACAATTAGGCTTTAACGGCTTATGTTGTATTTCTGAATGCAAACTTACACAAAAAAGACGAATTATATGGATGTTTTCTAAACTATTTTATGTAAGTTTGCAGAAGAAACTCTGAACATAACATATATATGAGATATGGGTACACTGAATGATAAATACATACGCTTTGACTGGGCTATCAAACGTCTGCTACGACAAAAGGCTAACTTCGACGTACTCGAAGGATTTCTTACCGTGTTTCTGAATGAGAAGGTGGAGATACTGGAGATTCTCGAAAGCGAAGGCAACCAGAAGGCTGAGGACGACAAGTTCAACCGCGTGGATATCAAAGCGAAGAACTCGAAGGGCGAGATTATAATCGTGGAGGTACAGAACACGAGCGAGCTTTATTATTTAGAGCGAATACTCTACGGGGTGGCAAAGGCCATCACGGAGCATATAAATCTCGGAGATACATACAAGGAGGTGAAGAAGGTCTACTCCATCAGCATTCTATATTTCGACCTCGGAAAGGGTGCTGACTATCTGTACGTCGGACAAAACAAGTTTATCGGCGTACATACACACGACCAGCTGATGGTCAGCAGTAAGGAGAAAGGAACCATCGTGAGAAAAAGTCCTTCGGAAATCTTCCCTGAGTATATCCTCGTGCGTGTAAATGAATTTAACAAGGTGGCTGTTACACCACTCGAGGAATGGGTGGCGTATCTGAAGAATGGCATCATAAAAGACGACACCACCGCACCCGGACTGCAGGAAGCAAGAAAGAAACTACTATACTACTCGATGACGGACGCAGAACGCTATGCCTATGACGAGCATATCAACGCCGTGATGATACAAAACGACGTGCTCGGTAATGCACGCGATGAAGGAATGAGACTTGGACTGGAACAAGGAATAGAACAAGGAATAAAACAAGGAATAGAACAAGGAATAGAACAAGGAAAAGCGCAAGGTGTTAACGAAGAAAGACAACGCCTCGCTAAAACGATGCTCGGAATGGGAGAGTCTGTTGACAAGATAGCCATTTACACCGGACTTTCTAAAGAAGAAATAGAGAAACTGAGCTGATAAAAGATTGGACTAATAAGAAAAAAAATAGGGTGTATCAAGACTGAAACTACTTCAATCTTGATACGCCCTAATTATATATTAACGAATATAGTTGGCAAACTAAGAAATTATCGCATTGCATAGAAAGAGGCGCCGTACTGTGCCATGTTCACCTCGAAGAGACCTGCCTCATCGGGAGTAACGGTGATGTGGCGTCCGTCCTGCAGGTTGGCCTGGATGGTGCCGTCATCGTTGAAGCGGAATATCTCGGTCTTCTTGCCGTTCTGCACCTGCGACCACGAATCCGTTTCCTGATCATAGAGGAACTTCACCACTTCTCCCTTCGGACTCTTCACCTCGTAACCGTCCTTCAATGTTGTGACAGCATAGATGAGTCCGTCCTTGCCGGTGACGTTCTGAGTCTTACCGATGTTCTGTGCCATCGGATTGCTACCCGACCAGAACTCTATGGTATTGAGCACAAGGGCGTCTGCCACGCAGCATACTGCATAGGCAGGCGAGATGATGATAAAGATAATTTCGTTGAGGAACTTAGAACCTGTGGCATGAGTATTCCATTTCGCCAGTCTGTTGAAAAGCGAGAACGAACCTACACACGAGCTGGTGAGTAACGTAGCGGCGAGAAACATCACCGACACTTTGAGATACTTGATTTTCATAATAGTCGTGGTTTAGATTGTTAGTAATAATGCAAAAGTAGCTTTTTTATTTTATTTATGCCTATATCTATCCACTTTTTTCTATTATTTCGTTACTTTATTGTCAAAATGGCCACAACTTCTAATTCCTAACTCCTAATTCCTAACTCTCATATCCTCTTCATGCTATAATATCCGAACCTGCATCTGAGGCAGTCCTTGCGCTCGCAATAGCGGTTGTGGAGCTGTATGAGCGACTGCGTGTCGGCTGCGTTGTCGGCAGAAATGCCGCACTCCCGCCATAGACGGATGTGAGTGTTGTCCTCTGGGGGCAGAGCCTCGAGAAACTCTGCGGCACGTGCTATGAGCCGTTCGTCCTGACGATGGCGTCCGTAGGCGTGGAGCATCGACACCACGGCATTGATGATTATGACGTCTATGGAGGATGACGAGAGACGCTTGGCTGACTCGGCACTTTCCTTTCCGAAGGTGTAATGCGTGCGCCAGTAGTCGCCTGCTTCGGTCTGCAGCGCCTTGCGAACGTCGTCAAGCGTGGTACAAGCCACGATGTTGCTCAGGTCGGCACGCCGCGAACAATAGAGCGTGGCGAGCTGTGATAGGCGGATGTAAGGGAAGTTCTGAGGACGCAGACGCATGAAGCGCCACGTATGGCGGGTCATGGAGACGAGATGAAACTTATGTGCAAGGTATTTCCATTCGCGTTGCAGACGGCCGAAGTAAGGGTCGGCAAGCGCCAAAGCACGCTGCTTGTCGTTCATGGCGTCGTCGTCAAGCAGTCCTGCATAGCCAAGGAAGAGGGCTTCCACCTGAAACGAATCGTCTCGATGGTGCGCCACCTGCATGAACGGCAAGCCGGAAGCCCACAGCTCGAAAGCTTCGCTGTTGACTCCGAAACCGAATCCGCGGGCTATAGTGGCGAAGAACGCCTGCTCCCACGACCCGCCCGCAGCCTTTACGCGCTGATCAATGGCGTCGCACTTGTCGCTGAGACGTTCGGCTCCGAGCGCACTCATCCATGAATGGACGGCAAGCGAAGGCAGCTGCATGACGGTGTCGCGGCACGGCGGATAGCGGTCGTCAGCCAGAAGGCGCTGATAATTCTGCATCACATGCGGCGGAACCTGCAGCTCCATCTGCGGCGGACGGCTGCCGTCGGCGGTCGTCACGTCCATGTCTATAGTAGAAGCAATATGCAGCACCACATTGTTGTAAGCCGGATCCTGGTCGTGTCCGTGCAGAAACCAGTCGGCAGACCGCTCGTGTATCTCCACGTTGCCCACCCACAACGTGCCGTCAAGCCGAATCTTGGCATTGAAGAAGTCGGGACCAGAGTGATGGTTATGCAGACCGGGATCGATTATCTCCACGAGTCGTCCGTCCGTAGTGCGGAGCTCGTGGAGAGGCAGTATGCGATGTTTCCATATATAATGCAGGAGTTGTTCCATAAGGGTGTAGTGATAATGAGGTGTGAGATTTAGTCGAAGAGCGTCGGTTCGGCGGCGTTGCAGCCTGTCATCGGTCGTCCGAGATGCTGATATGCAAGCGGCGTGACCATACGTCCACGCTGCGTGCGCTTGATGAATCCCTCCATAATAAGGTACGGCTCGTAGACTTCCTCCACGGTGCCGGTATCCTCGCCGATGGCTGTAGCGATGGTTGAGATGCCCACGGGACCGCCACGAAACTTGTCGATGATGGTGAGCAGGATCTTGTTGTCAATCTCGTCCAGTCCGTACTGGTCGATGTTGAGCGCCGAAAGCGAGAGCCTTGCGATGTCACGGTCGATGCGTCCGTTGCCCTTCACCTGGGCAAAGTCGCGCACGCGGCGCAGCAATGCGTTGGCAATACGGGGCGTTCCGCGCGAGCGACGGGCTATCTCAATGGCAGCATTGTCGTCGATGGGCACCTTCATGATGGCAGAAGAGCGCTTGATGATGCGCTGCAAGGTCTCCGGTCCGTAATACTCAAGGTGCAGATTGATGCCGAAACGTGCACGCAAAGGCGCCGTAAGCAGTCCGCTTCGCGTGGTTGCACCGACGAGCGTGAAGGGATTGAGGTCAATCTGAATGGAGCGTGCAGACGGTCCTTTGTCAATCATGATGTCAATGCGATAGTCCTCCATCGCCGAGTAGAGGTATTCCTCCACCACGGGCGATAGGCGGTGAATCTCGTCAATGAAGAGCACGTCACGCGGCTCGAGCGACGTAAGGATGCCGGCAAGGTCGCCGGGCTTGTCAAGCACGGGTCCGCTCGTAATCTTAAATCCCACGCCAAGCTCGTTGGCAATGATGTTGCTGAGCGTGGTCTTGCCCAGTCCTGGAGGGCCGTGCAGGAGCGTGTGGTCAAGCGGTTCGCCGCGATACTTGGCAGCTTCCACGAACACTTCAAGATTCTCCACCACCTTCTGCTGTCCGCTGAAGTCGCCGAAGCGCAGCGGACGCAGGGCGTTCTCGAAGTCTTTCTCTCCTTTCGCAGCCTGCTCCTGTCGTATATCGAAATCTTCTTCCATTGCTATATTATATTCTGTCCAATTCGTTACGTTTGATTAAAAGAGGATAACGTTCGGGATGTTTCAGACTCTCAATCTCTAAATCCACATCAAGATTAGGCCATTCTATAGCATTTCTTCCGCTCATCTGGACATTCAATGCATCTGCAATACTCGCATTACGCATCCATGGAATACGGTTGTAAGACAGAAAATAATCCTGCCCCTGCACAGAAATCATAAGTCCCTTGTCATTTATCATCAAGACGCATACCGATGTGTCTTGTGAACTTGACCTTAAAGTCGTCTCCATATTCTGTAAGTATTTTCTCTATAAAACTAAGTTCTTTACTATTAAAGCCAAAATTCTCAGCAAGTTCTATATCTGGCTCAAGCCAATATTTAGCCTCCTTTTCAGCTTTTATTATATGAATATGTATTCGGGCTTCCTCATTTGAATAGATCTTGAACACATATCCATTTTGCTCTTTAAATTTTGGACTCATAGATAAATATATAATATGTCTTTTGCAAAGATAGCGATTTTTATTCAGCTATTCATTTATTATGGTTATATATTCTGTCATTTTATTTGTTCAATCCATCCAAAACCGCTACTTTTGTCTTTATATACTAACCCTCTAAACCTTCCAACCATTATGCTCGTAAAGACTTATTCTGCTGCTGTAAACGGCCTTGACGTCACCACTGTAAGAGTGGAGGTCAACATCGTGCCGGGCGTCATGTATCACCTTACCGGACTGGGCGACACCGCCGTACGCGAGGGTCGCGACCGCATTGCATCCGCTCTACAGTTCAACGGATATAAGTTTCCGCACGGCGACATCACTATAAACCTTGCTCCAGCTGACCTTCGGAAGGAGGGAAGCTCCTTCGACCTGCCGCTTGCCATTGCCATACTGGCGGCAAGCGGAGCCATTGTCAGCAACTCGCTCGACCAATATATGATGGTGGGCGAGCTGGGACTGGACGGTACGCTGCAACCTATAAAGGGTGCGCTCCCGATAGCCATAAAGGCGAGAGCTGAGAAACTGAAGGGACTGATTGTGCCGAAGCAGAACGAGCGCGAGGCGGCTGTGGTAAACAACTTAGAGGTGTATGGCATGAACAACATCATGGACGTCATCAAGCTTATAACGGGTGCAGCAGAATACGAGCCGACATTCGTCGACACACGGCGCGAATTCTACGAGCAGCAGTACAGCTTCGACCTCGACTTTGCCGACGTGCGTGGTCAGGAGAGTGTCAGACGCGCGCTGGAAGTGGCAGCAGCGGGCGGACACAACCTCATCATGGTGGGACCTCCGGGTTCAGGCAAGTCGATGATGGCGAAGCGTCTGCCTTCCATCCTTCCCCCGTTGTCGCTCGCCGAAAGCCTCGAAACCACACAGATACACAGCGTGGCGGGCAAGCTGCAGCGCGGCACATCGCTTATATCGCAGCGCCCGTTCCGCGCTCCGCACCACACCATCAGCGAAGTGGCGTTGGTCGGCGGCGGCATCAATCCGCAACCCGGCGAAATATCGCTGGCTCACAACGGCGTGCTCTTCGCTGACGAACTGCCCGAGTTCAACAAGAAGACGCTGGAAGTGTTGCGCCAGCCGCTCGAAGACCACAAGATAACCATCTCGCGATCGAAATATACCGTTGAGTTTCCCTGCTCCTTCATGTTCATCGCCTCCATGAATCCATGCCCGTGCGGCTACTTCAACGACCCTACGCACAACTGCTGCTGTTCCACGGGGCAGATTCAGCGCTACATGAACAAGATATCAGGACCGCTGCTCGACCGCATTGACATCCAGTGCGAGATAACACCCGTACCCTTCAAGGACATCTCGAAGTCAGAACCGGGCGAACCGAGCGCAGCCATCCGTGAGCGCGTCATAAAGGCACGCGACATCCAGACGGCACGCTTCAAGGAATATCGCGGCATCCACTGCAACGCGCAGATGACCGAGCGCATGATTCATCAGTTTGCCGAACCAGACGAACAGTCCATCGCTCTCCTGCGCACAGCCATGGAGAAGTTCTCGCTCTCCGCCCGCGCCTATAACCGCATCCTGAAAGTGGCACGCACCATCGCCGACCTCGCCGGAGCCGAAAACGTACAGTCGCAACACATAGCCGAAGCCATTGGCTACCGCAACCTCGATAGAGGAGATTGGGCAGAACGCAGGATATACTAACAAATTACAATAAAAGACCATTAATAAAAGATGAACAATTCAATAGAAATATACCGTTCACACGACGGAAGCGTTCAGCTGAATGTAAAGCTGGAGAATGAGACAGTATGGCTTAGTGTTAAACAAATGACTCTGTTGTTTGATAGAGAAGAATCAAATATAAGACGTCACATAATTAACATTTTCAGGGAAGGAGAATTGGACAAAGAAAGCAACGTGCATTTTTTACACGTTCCAAATTCAGACAAACCAGTTCCGTTCTACAACCTCGATGTCATAATCTCCGTTGGCTATCGTGTAAAGTCCGTACAAGGCACTCGTTTCCGTCAATGGGCAAACTCTGTCCTCAAGCAATACCTCATCAAGGGATACGTCATCAATCAGCAGATAAAGCTCGACCGATATAACGAGCTTAAGGATGTGGTGCGGCTCATGGCACGTGCCATCGGCATGCAGGAGAAAGTAACGAATGACGAATACGGCGGACTGTTCAATGTCATCTCAGACTATGTCTACGCCCTCGACACTCTCGACCATTACGACTATCAGTCGCTCTCCATCCAGCAGACCACCAAGGAAGAGCCGTTCCGCGCCACATACGACAATGCTATGGAAGCCATAAACGCTCTCAAGGATAAGTTCGGCGGAAGCCAATGGTTTGCCAATGAAAAAGACGACTCGTTCAAGAGCAGCATAGGACAAATCTATCAGACCTTCGGCGGCGAAGAACTCTATCCGTCCGTAGAGGAGAAAGCAGCTATGCTACTCTATCTTGTTGTCAAGAACCATTCGTTCAGCGACGGCAACAAGCGCATTGCCGCCATGCTATTCCTATGGTTCCTCAACAACAACCGCGTGCTCTATGCCGAGGACGGACACAAGCGCATAGCCGACAACACGTTGGTTGCCCTCACGTTGATGATTGCAGAGAGCCGCACCGAGGAGAAAGATGTTATGGTGAAAGTTGTGGTGAATCTCATCAACAAGGAGAATCAATAACACAAAAGCATTAACAAGCTTGTTTCGCAAAACTGCACCAACTGATACGAACCCTCATCCCGATTGTCACAAGCCCTCGTTTCGGATGTTACGAGAGCTCGCTACAATCGGGATGAGCCATATATAAAGGGACGATAATACAATTCTTAACTATGCATCGGACCATCATTCCGACTATTTTGCGTATCTTTGCAAGATATATCGCTAATAAACTTCAAGCCGAATATTCAACTAACAACATATTCTGAAATGAAACAACTGTTACTTACTCTCGCCGTGGCAGGCATGTCACCATGCTTCATCTACGCGGCGCAGACAGCCAAAACAGCCGTGCAACCCACTTTCACAGAGTGGCACGACACGTACGTGAACAACGTAAACCGTTTCCCAATCCGCACTTCATTCTTCGCTTACGAAACTCGCGACGCTGCCCTCAAGGCAGACCGCAAGGCTTCCGCAAACTATCTCTCCATCGAGGGAGACTGGAGATTCAACTGGGTGGCTAATGCCGACCAGCGTCCTACCGACTTCTTCAAGGAAGGATACGACGACTCGAAGTGGAACACCATGAAGGTGCCCGGCATCTGGGAGGTCAACGGATACGGCGACGCAGAATACGTGAACGTAGGATTCGCATGGCGCGGACACTTCAAGGACAACCCGCCTGAAGTGCCCGTGAAGGACAACCACGTGGGATCATACCGCCGCACCATCAACATTCCCGCCTCTTGGGACGGTCGTCAGGTGATTGCACATTTCGGAAGCGTAACATCCAACATCTATCTCTGGGTGAACGGCAAGTTCGTAGGTTATGCAGAGGACTCGAAGTCGGCAGCCGAATTTGACATCACCCCATACCTCAAGAAGGGCGACAACCTCTTCGCTTTCCAGACATTCCGCTGGTGCGACGGATCGTACTCGGAGGACCAGGACTTCTGGCGTCTCTCAGGCGTGGCTCGCGACTGCTTCCTCTACTCACGTTCGCAGAATGCCCACATTGACGACGTACGCGTAACGCCGGATCTCGACGCACAATATAAGAACGGCACACTCGCCGTAAACGTAAAGGGTAAGGGCAACGCCAAATTCGTCATTGACCTCATCGCTCCCGACGGCGACATCGTAAGCCGCAAGATTCTCAACACCACGAAGGTGAAGAAGAAGGCTGGCAAGAAGGTTGCAGAGATAAATGCCACCGTCAAGTTTGACGTGGAGAACCCGCTGAAGTGGACTGCCGAGACTCCGAACCTCTACAAGGTGGTGGTTACTGTGCAGCAGAACGGCAAGGACGTAGAGTCTGTACCCGTACGCACGGGCTTCCGCAAAGTGGAGATAAAGAATCGTCAGCTTCTCGTCAACGGTCAGCCTGTGCTCATCAAGGGCGCTAACCGTCACGAAATCGACCCCGACGGAGGATACGTCATCTCACGTGAGCGCATGGTGGAGGACGTTAAGCTCATGAAGCAGTTCAACGTCAACGCCGTCCGCACATGTCACTATCCTGACGATCCTTACTTCTATGACCTTTGCGACGAGTACGGTCTGTACGTCTGCGCAGAGGCAAACCAGGAGAGCCACGGCTTCTTCTACGACAAGGACGCCATCACCACCACCCCACTCTTCGCCACACCGATAATGGAACGAAACGTGCACAACGTGCACAACCAGTATAACCATCCGTCGGTAATCTACTGGTCGATGGGTAACGAGACTGCCGACTCGAAGAACTTCTCAGACGTGAAGAAGTGGATTAACGAGTTCGACCCCACCCGTCCCGTACATTGGGAGCGTGCCATCCTTGGCGACAACACCGACATCTACGGCGAGATGTATATTACACCCGAGGCTGCAGAAAAGTATGCCAAGGACCCGAAATACACCAAGCCGATGATTCATTGCGAGTATGCTCACGCTATGGGCAACTCTTGCGGCGTCATGAAGGACTATTGGGACATCATACGCAAGTATCCTACATATCAGGGCGGCTTTATCTGGGACTTCGTCGACCAGGGACTGAGAGGCAAGGACAAGGACGGCAACATGATTTACAACTACGGCGGCGACTTCAACTCATACGACCCGTCGGACAACAACTTCAACTGCAACGGATTTATCTCGCCGGACCGCAAGCCGAATCCTGAGGCTTACGAGGTGGGCTACGTCTATCAGAACATCTGGACTTCTCCGAAGGACCTCACCGGCGAGAAGAAGGTGAGCGTGTATAACGAGAACTTCTTCCGTGCGCTTGACAACGTATCGCTCTCTTGGGCAATCGTAGCCGACGGCGTGGAGCGTCAGAACGGCACCATCGCTGATCTCTCGAACATCAAGCCGCAGACCTCAGCAGACGTGGTTCTGCCCTATAACCTCAAGGAATATAGTGACGCCAAGGACATCCAGCTCAACGTGGAGTATCGCCTTAAGAAGGACGAGGGACTGCAGAAGGCTGGCGACATCGTGGCTTACCAGCAGCTGCCCATCCGCGAATTCAAAGGCACTGACCTTGCTGTAACAGCCGCAGAGACCAAGGCTGTGAAGGTGACTGACAAGAAGAAGGAAGCCAATGTGACGCTCGCTGCCGAGAACTTCACGCTGGCGTTCGACCGTGCCACGGGCTTCATCACCAAGTATGAGGTGGGAGGAAAGTCATTGCTCGGCAACGGCGGTTCGCTGAAGCCTAACTTCTGGCGTGCCGTGACGGACAACGACATGGGCGCTAACGTCCAGGAAAAGTTCGCTGCATGGCGCGATCCGCAGATGAAGCTCACATCGCTGCAGGTGGACAAGAAGGCAAAGACCGTTACTGCCACATACAACCTGCCGGAGGTGAAGGCTGATCTGACCATCGCTTACCGCGCTACTGAGAACGGCACGCTCAACGTAACACAGTCGCTGAAGACCACACCGGGAGCTGAAATGCCTGAGATGATGCGCTTCGGTATGGTTATGAACCTGCCTTACGCTATGGATCAGGCTGAATGGTACGGTCGCGGACCGGTGGAGAACTATTCTGACCGCAAGCTGTCGCAGAACGTCGGCATCTATAAAGCCACAGTTGACCAGCTGTTCTATCCGTACGTTCGTCCGCAGGAAACGGGTACGATGAGCGACCTCAGATGGTGGAACATCAAGGACAACAACGGCTTCGGATTGCGCATCGAAAGCGACGCGCTCTTCTCTGCTTCTGCTCTCCACTACGACCTCTACACGCTGGACGAGGGTAAGGAGAAGAATCAGCGCCACTCACAGTCGCTGCCCAAGTCGCAGTACACCAACCTCTTCGTCGACCTCGTGCAGGCTGGCGTCGGCGGTGTAGATTCATGGAGCGATTGGGGACGCGCCCGCAAGGGTCATCGTGTGGAATATAAGGACTACACCTTCTCATTCCGCATCTCTCCCAAGACTCTATACTAAGAACTACAATATAAGTAGATAAACAGAAAAACGGCAATTACGTGAAGCCTTGACTTCGTGTAATTGCCGTTTTTATTATGTCTTGCTCACGCAAGCAATGTTATTTCTTCTCCGTCTTGTCGTCTTCCTTCGTCTCTGGATGGATGATTTTCTTGACGGTTTCGCCGATAGGAAGCTGGTCGAGAACGCCGAGACTCGGCGCTACGGTCTTCACCAACGAGTTGAGGAAGTTGCTTGTTGCGCCGTCGCCACCGTCGAAAACGGTGACGTTGCCAAGCTGCATCTTCTCGAATGCCTTGACCTGCTCGCCTGCAATCTCCTTCCACTGGTCCACCATCTTGTACTGGATGGCGATGGCAGGATTAGATTCGGCAGCCTTCACCATGGCCTGGAAACCGTCAGCCTCAGCAAGGAGCGACATCTTCTTACCCTCTGCCTCAGCCTCAAGCTTCATGCGGATGGCCTTTGCTTCAGCCTCTGCCTGGGCGAGAGTGGCCTTTGCCTTAGCCTCTGCCTCACGTATAACCTTCTCTGCCACGGCGTCAGCCTGAAGTATGGCCTCCTGCTTTGCCACCTCTGCAGGCACAATCTTCTCCGCCTTAAGAGAAGATTCCACCTTCATTGCCTTGGCTTCCTCCACCTCCTTCTGGGCCTTCTCACGTGCCGTCTGTACGGCTGCCTCTGAGCGAGCCGAAGCCTCACCGGCCTCCTTGTCGGCATTGGCCTGCGTTACCGAAAGCTGAGCGTTGGAGAGAGCAATCTCCTTCTGAGCCTCATTGCGTCCTATGGCAGCCTTCTTCTTAGCCTCAGCCTGCTTTATCTCCATATCGGAATTAAGCTCTGCTATGCGGCTTTCCTTGGCAGTATTTGCCTGCTCCACATTGATGTTCTTCTCCGCTTCGGCACGAGCCACCTGCGATTCCTTCTCTGCATTGGCCTGAGCCACCTGCGAAACGCGCTCCTTATCGGTCTGAGCCACGCTGATTTCCTGCTCCTTACGCGTAGCGGCGATAGCCACTTCCTGGTCCTTGCGGGTTTCAGCCACGCGTGTCTCGCGCTCCTTTATCTGGTTGGCAATCTTGATTGCACCCAGCTTCTCCTGCTCCTCGATGTTGGCTTGAGCCTCGTTCTGCGCCTTCGATTCTGCCTCTTTACCAAGGTTTACGATATAGTTGGCGGCATCGCGGATGTCGCTGATGTTGATGTTCATCAGATACAGACCGAACTTGCGCAACTCCGTATCGATATTGTCCTTCACCTTTGCAAGGAACTTGTCGCGGTCAGAATTGAGTTCCTCAA
>ERZ506772.336-NODE-336-length-14952-cov-5.44814_pt1 | contig 14952 bp, 16 predicted proteins | sample MGYA00513185_ERZ506772 | MGnify/ENA metagenome assembly ERZ506772 | reverse complement strand
AAAATAACAGAGGTAAAGATTAATATTCCTCCTAGTACCATCTTAAATGTTAAATCATCCCCCATAAAAATTACAGAAGCTAAGGCACCAAAAAGTATCTCCATAGATAGTATCAAAGATGTTGTTGAAGCAGGCACATGTCTTTGAGCTGCTGTTTGAACCAAATATGCTATCATAGTATTACAAATTACTAAAAAACCGATAGCAGATACTTGAATTAGATTTAATCTGGTACTTATCAAAGAAAAATTTTCAAATAAAATATTTAAAATAAATGTTAAAATTCCTGCACTGAGCATTTGAAAAGTATTTACTACAATAGGATTTTTTTCTTAATTGTAGCCTCAATTATAGACATCTGTAAAGCAAAAAATATAGCACAGATAAGTGTTAAAAAATCTCCATAATTCATACTTAAATCTCCCTCTAGTGATAGAAGTCCTATTCCTAAAAGACAGATAAAAGATGCTATATAAATTATAATCTTAGATTTTTCCTTTGTTAAAAACCAAGAGATAAAAGGTACCATTACAACATATGCTCCAGTTATAAAAGCATTTTTAGAAGATGTTGTATATACCAAGCCAACTGTTTGTAAAGAAAAAGCTAATCCTAAAATAACTCCTGCTCCCAATCCCAAATTAATTTCTGATTTTTCAATTTTAGTTTTACTCAAAACCAGATAAAAAAATAGGATTATTGCTGTTACCAAAAACCTAATGGACATCAAAGCATTTGGTGCTATCCCACTATCCAAGGCAATCTTCGTAATTGGGAACCCACTTCCCCAAGAAGCTGCCACTAAAATTAAAGCCCCTTTGTAAATATTTTTTTCTCCATATATACCACCCTTTACTAAATATTTCATCAATTATAGGATACCTCATTCTAAACATTTTAGCAATAGCAATAAAAAAGAGAGGAGCTATTATATTTTTATATAACTCTCCTCAACTTTATTCTAAACTATCTTTTTACCATGATACTCTTTTGTTGGAACAGCTTTAGATACCTCTTCCAAATTCTCTTTAGTAACTCTACCAGCAACTATGATTATAATATCATCTCCAGCTTCTGCTACCATCTCTCTTAAAATATCTTGTCCCTCTAAAGCAGTTTCCTTTGTTCCAGAAGTAAGTATTCTATTAATTCCTAAGCTAGCTAATTTTTTTACTTCAGCTACTGGATTTTCTAATTCATCTATTGCTTTGTGAAATGTTATTGACATAGGTTTTGCAAGTTCTACCATCTCTTTTATAGCTTCATAATTGATTGTATTATCTCTATTTAGAGCTCCAATTACTACTCCCTTTACTCCTAACTCTTTACAAAGTTTAATATCCTCTTTCATTATTTCAATCTCTTCAGGAGTATAGTAAAAATCTCCCCCTCTAGGTCTAATAATTACAAAGGCTGGAATACTTAATTTTTCCACTACCATCTTTATAGTTCCATAAGATGGAGTAGTTCCTCCTTCAGTTAAATTATCACAAAGCTCTACTCTCTCTGCTCCTAACTCTTGAGCTTCAAGAGCCTCTAAAAAACTTCCTATACATTTTTCCCTTATCATAAACGCCTCCTTTAAATATACTCACTCAATCTAAGTACAGCCTTAGCATAAATTTCTATTCCTATTTTTAACATATTCAAATCCATACACTCATCAAAGCTATGTGGATTTCCTTTAAATTCTTTATAATTAGGTCCAAAAGCTACTGTGTTAGGCATAAGTTTAGCATAAGTTCCTCCACCTAAAGCTGCTGGTTCCTCATCTCTTCCTGTTATCTCTCTATATGTGTCTTGTAAAGTTTTAACTAATACTGAATCTTTTGAAAAATATAGTGTTGGATTATGATTCTCCTTAAAGAAAATTACTCTATTTTCTTTAGCCCTTTTACCTAATGTTTCATCTAAAATTTTCTCTGTAGTTGATACTGGATATCTAATATTAAATTTTACAGATATAAAATCATCTATTCTTTTAGTTATTCCTGCACTAATAGTCAAATCTCCAGTTTCTTTATTTTCACTTTCAATTCCTAATAATTTTCCATCTGTTGTTTCTCCAACATAATTTGACATAAATTTAGCAAATTTTTTCAAAGAATCATCTTCTTCTAAAATCTCATTTAAAAATAGATACATTCCTAAGATAGAATTTATACCTCTCTCTGGCGAACTTGCATGAGCTGCTTTACCATCAATAAAAACTTCTACTTTATCTCCATTATTTTTTACATTAAAACTACATTTTGATATTTTGCCTACACTTTCTAACCCCTTATCTAATCTTGGAAGAATCGAGTTTTTAAATACTATTCTTCCTAACTCTGGAACTACATTTGATCTTGTACCAGCTTCTATCTCTAATACTTCTGTTTTATTCCAATTTATCATCTTTCTAAAGGAAAAAGTATATATTCCCTTTTCAGAAAAAATTACTGGAAATCTTCCATCTGGGGTAAAAGCATATTTAGGAGCCTTTTCACAAGCAAGATAGTATTTTATATCCTCATCTCCACTCTCCTCATTTGTTCCAAAAATTATTCTAACTCTTTTATTAAAACCAGGGTTCTCTTCTAATATAGCTTTTATAGAGTAAAGAGAAGAAATAATAGGTCCTTTATTATCAATAGCTCCTCTAGCTATCAATAGATTATCTCTTATCTCTCCACCATAAGGATTAACACTCCACTTAGAAATATCTCCCTCTGGAACTACATCTATGTGTCCTAATATAGCAATATACTCATCTCCCTCTCCAATCTCTGCATAACCTACATAGTTATCTAAATTTTTAACTCTGAATCCCAATTTTTTAGCTATCTCTAGAGTCTTCTCTAAACCATATTTTAAGTTTTTTCCAAAAGGAGCATCTCCTGTAGCTTTTTCCTTAACTGTTTTTATCTTTATTATCTCTACTATATCTGATAATATCTTCTCAAAGTTATTCTCAATATATTCTTTTATCATAATACCTCCCTCTAAAAAGAAAGAGGTTATTGCAAAGCTTTATACAACAACCTCTTTATAATTAATATATTATCCCATCAATCCAAGAGCAAAGTCTAAAACTTTATCTCCTCTCATCATTCCATAATCAACAGTATTGATTACCTCTACTTTTTTTCCAACTGTAGCTGCTATCTTCTCTAGCTCAGCTTTTTTATATTTTACTTGAGGTCCTAATAAAAAAACATCGTAAGTATCTAAGTTCTCTTGAAATTTTTCAAGTCCAATAGCTTTTATTTCAACTTCTATTCCTTTTTTCTCTGCTGCTTCTGTCATCTTCTTAACCATTAAACTTGTTGACATCCCAGCTGCACAAAGTAATAATATTTTTTTCATAATTAAACACTCTCCTTAAAATTATTCCTCTGAATTTGTTTCCTCTTCTTTCTTAGCTGCCTTATCTAAGATTCTTAAAAATGGCAGATATATCATTGCACCTATTATCAGATTAACTATTTGCATAATAGAACCAGAGATATCCCCTACTGTTAAAAATCCACTAATCACGGCTGGAGTAGGCCATGGGAAAGCTATTCCAATTGGTCTAGAAACAATTCCTATTGTCATAGCTATATATTGAGTAGTTACCATTACTAATGGAATAATATTAAAAGGAATTAACATTATAGGATTTAATATTATAGGTAATCCAAATAATACTGGTTCATTAATATTAAATAGTCCTGGTACAGCTCCAATCTCTCCTACTGCTCTTATATGTTTACTCTTAGCAAAAATAATTATAGCTAGTAGTAATGATAGAGTAGCTCCAGCTCCTCCCATCCATATCATATCAAAGAATTGTTCTGTTATAACATGTGGTAATGGTTGACCAGCTTGCATAGCAGCTATATTTTCCACTTGATTCTCTAACCAGAAAGGTCTTACTATTCCATTTACCATAGAACCACTATTGATACCTACTGACCATAAAACTGATATAGCTAAAACAGTAAACATTGAACCTATATAAGAAGTTCCCAGTGATTTTAATGGTACAGCTAAAACTTTATATACAAAATCATGAATTGTTCCAAAAGATGTATGCTCCATTCCCACTCTTAAAAGTAATGCTAATGTTAATATTACAGCACCTGGAATAAGAGCTTCAAAAGATCTAATTACTTCAGGTGGAACTCCCTCAGGCATTTTTACTAAGATATTTTTTTGAATAAAAAATCTAAATATTATAACTGTTGCCACACCTATTAACATAGCTATAAACATTCCTTTACTTCCTAACCACTCAAATGTTATAACATTTCCAAACTCTGCTGTTTTTCCTAGTGGAGTAAGAATTAAAAATGATGCCATTGATAAAAGTCCTACTGCTATACTATCTAAGTCAAATTGTTTAGCTAGTTGTTGAGCTACTAAAAAAGATATATATACAGCCAACATTGAGAATGTAGTATTTACAGGGATATCAAATATATCTTTCCAATTTTCTCCAAGTAAGCTTGCCATACCTCTTTGATAAGCTGGTAATGGAAAAGCTTGAATCATTAAAAATAAAGACCCTATCATAAGAAGTGGCATTAACATTATAAATGCTCTTCTAATTCCATTAATATATTTATTTTGCTCAATCCAAGCAGCAACTGGTACTAATTTTTCTTCTAATATGCTGATTAATCTATTCATTTGTCCTCCCTATATTATATAATTATTCTATTGGTTTTTGAATACTTTTTTTATACTCTTCCATATACTCTTGAGAAATAGCCTCTATTTTTACGTTTCTAGTTCCTTCAATTGGATTAGCAATGTAGACTTGTGGTTTTTCATCAGAAGTAGCTGCTGCAAAAGTAAATTCTACATTTGTTCCTATTCCCCACTCACCTTTATTATTTAGTGCTATTATAGAAATTGCCCCAGCATGACCCCTTCTCTTTTTTAATTCTTCAGTAAAATCCATTACTGCTCCTTGAGCCGCCTCTTGTGGATGCTCTCCTTTTTTCATTCTTTGTACTACTTCATAAGATAGACATCCCTTCATAATATCTTCTCCAAGTCCTGTAGCTGCTGCTCCACCAATATCATTATTTACATAGAAACCTGATCCAGAAACAGGTGAATCTCCTACTCTACCTCTTTTCTTCATAAATAATCCACTTGTAGAAGTTGCCGCTGCCATATCACTCTCTTTATCTAGAGCTATCATACATACAGTATCATGTCCATCATATGGAGAAAGATTTTTTTCATAGATCTCCTTTTTTCTTTTCTCCCAAGTTTTTTTAGCTCTCTCTGTTAACATATTTTGCCTAACAAAACCATTTTTATGTGCATAAGCTTCTGCACCTGCTCCCACTAAAAATATATTAAATTTATCTTCACTTAATTTCCTAGCAATAGAAACAGGATTTTTATAATCTCTTATTCCAGCAACAGCACCAATAGAAAGAGTTTTTCCATCCATAAAAGCTGCATCTAACTCAACTTCACAATCTTCATTTGGAAGTCCTCCATAACCTACTGATTTATAAAATGGATAATCCTCTACTTGCATAATTGCTTTTTCTACAGCATCTTGACATTTTCCTTTTTCATTTAATATTTCAGCCCCTAGTTTTATAGCATCTCCTGCCATCCTCCAAGTAGCTATCATACCCCATTCTCTTTTCATTTATCATTCCTCCTAGAAGTTATTTATCTAATTTTTTGTATAGAGTAATCATCTCTTCTATTAATTCTCTTGCTAGTATAGAAGTCATTAGATGGTCTTGAGCGTGTACCATTAATAAATTCATCTCTATTCCGTTTCCATCTGCCTCATTACATATTAATTCTGTTTGCATTTCATGAGCTGCCAAGCTTCTCTCTTTAGATTGTTCTAAATACTTTTTAGCTTTTTCATAATTTCCCTCTTTAGCTTCCTTTAGAGCTTCAAAAGCTAAACTTCTTGCTTCTCCAGCATTTCCTACTATTGTCATAGCTATTTCTTCAATTGTTAAACTCATCATTACCTCCAGAAAATTTATTTTTACATTTTTATCATATATTATATATTATAAAAAGTCAAATTCAACATTTTTTGAACTTTTTTCGTTAAAAACTTTATTTATATTTTTTAAATTCTTGATTTTTTACTAAATAAATGGTAAACTTACCATATATAACGAAAAAAAATAACTATATTTTCGTTTTATTTTTTTTTAAAAAATATTCAAAAATTCTAAAAAATTTTTTGGAGGACAATTATGGCTGAAACAAATGATAAAATTTCGCTATTCAATTTTGAATTATTAGGAAGAGATATTAAGATAGATTTTACAAAACATTTAACGAAAAAAGATAAAGAACTATTTCGCCACATTAATTTACAAAAATATAACCATATTCCTCTATTAAAATTTTTTCAAATCTACTCTTTAAATGATAAGGAAGAGGTTATAAAATTTCTCAACAATTTAATAAATAAAAATATTATAATTTCATCAAAGGAAACTAATTATTTTACTTGTATAAGTATTATTCAATCTTACTATATCAATAATAATATCATATATCTAGTTTTTTCAGATGAAATTACAAGCTCTTTTAAGAATGGTTCTTTTTTTGATAAATTAGGGCTTAGAAACATACTATTTTTAGAAGAAAAATTCTCCTATAGATTGTATCAGTTTATTTATAACTCTAAAGAGGAGATTATATATATTCCATTAGAAAAATTGAGAGAGATTCTTGAAATAGGAGAAACTTACCAAAGATTTTATGATATTGAAAAAAATTTATTACTACCTATTTTAGAAGATATTAAAAAAAATGGTGGACTTGATCTTGAATACCAAAAGATAAAAAATGGTGAACATAAAAGTGCAAAGATTTTAGGTATCAATATTATTAAAAAAGGATATCCTGATTTTAAAAAAAATAATGATACCTCTTTAATTATTGATAATTTAATGCTAAAACTTGGAAACAATATAAAAAACTTCTCTGAAATCTACTCTCTTTTAAGAAAAAATCTTGCTGAATATGGAGAGGAGTTTATTAAAAGTAAAGTTGATTATGTTTTAAAAAATTTCAATGATAACATTGAAGAAAATTTAAAAAAACTACTTACTGAAAAATCTATTGAAAGAAAACCAGATTATACATTAAAGAAATCTTTTAAAAATTTATTTGAATTACACTCAGAAATTTTACATTACCTTCATAAAAATAATCTTTCTCAATTATCTACCTATATGTTTTTAGTAAAGTTATATACCTTAAAAGATCAAGGTACTTTACTATTGACAGATAAAAATCTTACTATCAAAGTTCAATATAACAAAGATTCTGAGTCTGAGATTAATTTTTTTATAAATAAATAAAAAAATTCAAGAATGTCTTTCATCAAAGGTAAAAGTCATTCTTGAATTTTTAATAACCTGCAACTTTTATTTTTTACAATAAAAATATCCAACTCTATATGTTAAGCTCTTGCTCTCATAATTTCTAACCTTACTTATAGAGCTCTTTTCAAATCCTGTAACTCCTGTATTTTTTAGATGTCTTAGAGCTTCTATTGATGAAGAAAACTCCAACTCTATAGTTTCCTCTTTCCATTTTACTTTAGAAAAAAGGCTAGTTAATATTTCAATAACATTATCCAGTGTAAGGTACTTTAAAGATATTCCAAAATGCTCCTTTATCTCTTCTAAATTTCCATCTATATACATTGAAAATCCCAACTCATTTGTAGAGTGTGCTATTTTTTCTATACTCTTTGAAAAATTTTTCAACCATTGGAAAACAGAGCTAGAAACTGTTGTATCTATCTTAGGTATATCTATCTCCTCTATATCTCCCAATATAAACTCATCATATCTTACATTTTTTAAATATTTTTCAACATCATATATATCGTTTAATATAATTTTCTTAGGAGAAAACTTTTTTATAAACCTCTTACTAAAAAGCCCTGTTCCACATCCTATCTCAAAAACTTCTCTCTCTTTAGATACTCCCATCTCATCTAAAAACTCCACTAGAGTATCTGCTACTGATTTTTGAATATGAGCATTCTCATCATATGTATCAAACTTTTTTTCAAAATTCATATTACTTCACTCCAAGCTTTTATAAACTCAAAGGGATAGTGCCCCATATCTAATTCTCTGTATTTTATTCCACTCTCTTCACAATATTTTTTTTGCCTTGAGGCAGGAACAATTTTATCTCTTATTCCTATTATTATCTCAGTAAAAATATTTTCAAGAGCTGTATAACCATTTTTAAAGTATTCCAATTCCTCTAATATCTCTTTAAACTCTTTTTTAGGATTTTGAAACTCTTCACTTATCTCCATATTTTTATAAAATTTGATTAAAGACTCTGGAGTTAATGTGGAAAGAGTAAACTCAAAAATCTTTGGTGTTATTCCAAATTTACCTATTATCTCTCCATTCCCATTGATAGCAACTATCTTTTTAACCTTTGAAAAATTTTTAATTCCTCTATTTACTAGCACCCATTTAGTTAGATAATAACTTCCAAAGGACCAACCTACTAAAAATACATCCTCATATTTAGTAAAGTACTCCTCTAAATTATCTAATTTATATGGAAAATTTATGACTTTTATCTCTGTATCTTTTGGCAACTCCACTTTCTCTACTACACTGCTATCCATTCCCCAACCATTAAAAAATAGTATCAATCTCATACTTTAACTCCTCTACAAATTTTTCTATCTCTTCATAAGTAATATATGGATTTAATCCTATTCTAAACCTTGCTGTTCCCTTAGGTACTGTTGGCTCCTTCACCGGATATAGAAGATAACCTCTCTCTTTCATATTTTGGCCTATCTTTCCAATTCTTTCGTTATCTCCTATAATTATACTTATTATATGAGTAGTAGATGTAGTCTCTATTCCTCTTTCTTTTAATAATTTTAAAGTATGATTTTTTAAAAGTTCTAGTTTCACTCTTCTCTCATCAAACTCTTCCATTTTACCTAGAATAAAAAGATTCCAAGAACTATTTACTGGAGGTAGTGCAGTTGAAAATATAAACTTTCTGCTTTTGTTTATTATATAGTTTTTAAGATATCCCTCACAAATTACCATAGCTCCCACAGAACCTCCACCTTTTCCAAGGGGAATTACCAAAAAATCTATCTCACTGACAAGATTTAAATTGTAAGCTATACCATAACCATAAACTCCATAGGAATGAGCCTCATCTAACATTAAAGAAAAATTATATTTTCTTTTTAATTCCACTAATTTTTCAATATCAGCTACATCTCCATCCATACTATAAACGCTTTCAGAGATAACTAAAATATCTTCATATCTATCTGAATATTTTTGTAAAAGTTTCTCTAATCCCAACATATCCAAATGCTTATACCTTAAAAATTCAGCTCCACTATTGACTATTCCATCATAGATACTGGCGTGATTCAATCTATCTGTAAGTATTAAAGTATTTTTATCACAAAAAGTTTCTATAAGAGATGAATTAGCATCAAAACCAGAATTAAACATTATACAAGGTTTACCATATATCTCCTCTGCTCTTTTTTCAAGCTCCATTATCTCACTATATGAACCATCTATAAGTCTTGATGAGCTTGAAGAAAGTTTAGGTCTATACTCTTTATAAAACTCCTCTTTAAGAGTTACATCATTGGCTATTCCTAAATAATCATTAGATGATAGATTTAAAAGTTTTTCATTCTGCTCTCTCAATACTCTATAATTTTTTATCTCCTGTAATCTTTCTAATTCCTCTAATATTTTCTCTTTTTTCATAAGTCTCCCCTGAAAATTTTTTATTTATCTTTATTTCTTCTATCAATATACTAATCTATAGACTCTTTACAAACCTCTAACATCTTATCTATCTCTTCTTTTGTAATTATATATGGTGGCATAAAATAGATTACATTTCCTAATGGTCTAAGTAGTGCTCCTTTTTTTAAAGCTATCTTGTAGATTTCATAACCTGCTCTCTCTTCACTTGGAAAGAGCTCTTTACTATCTCTATCTTTTACAAACTCAAGAGCTCCTATCATTCCTATCTGTCTATACTCTCCTATGTATGGATGTCCTTCAAATACCTCTTGAGCTTTTTTTCTAAGATACTCTCCCTTTTCTTCTATCATCTCTAAGATATTTTCCTCTCTAAATATTCTCAATACCTCTAGAGCTATTCTACATCCTATTGGATTTCCAGAATATGTATGAGAGTGTAGAAAAGATTTTCCTTCAAGATAGTCAGCATAAAAACTATCATATATCTCTTGAGTAATTCCTATTATTGCCATTGGATAGTATCCAGCTGTAAGTCCCTTAGACATACACATAATATCTGGACTCACTCCAGCATGCTCCATAGCAAACATCTTTCCTGTTCTACCAAATCCAACAGCTATCTCATCTGCTATTAAATGGATACCATATTTTTTAGTAATCTCTCTCAACTTTTTTATATATATGGGAGAATAGATTTTCATTCCTGCTGCTCCTTGTGCTACTGGCTCTATTATTACAGCAGCTATCTCATCTCTATTTTCCTCTATTAATTTTTCCATTCTTTCAAAGCACTGAGCTTCACAAGTAGAATAATTCTTTCCATATGGACATCTAAAGCACTCTGGTTTATCAGCTTTTAATCCCTCTTTTATAAGAGGTCTATATGTTTTAGTAAATATATCTACATCTCCTACTCCTAGTGCTCCTACTGTTTCTCCATGGTAAGCATTACTTAGAGATATAAATTTTGTTCTTTTAGGATTTCCACTTTGTTGATGATATTGAAAACTAAGTTTCAAAGCCATCTCTATACTAGATGAACCATTATCAGCAAAAAGAAATTTTTCTATCCCTTTTGGTACTACCTTTATTAACTCTTCAGCTAACTCTATCGCTGCTTCATGGGAAAAATTGACAAATAGTACATGCTCTAATTTATCTATTTGCTCCTTTATTACTCTATTGATTCTAGGATTACAGTGCCCAAAAAGATTTACCCACCAGCTTCCTACACAATCCATATATCTATTTCCAAACTCATCTTCTAAATATAATCCTTCAGCTTTTTTTATAATCATTGGTGGTAATTTCTCATAATCTTTCATCTGTGAACATGGGTGAAAGATATATTTTAAATCTTTTTCTTGTAAGCTACTTAATTTACTCATCTATTTTACCTCTATTCCTAAAAATTTTTCTAACTCTTTCTCTGGTATAGTTCTTTCTCCCTCTCTTATAATTAGACTATTTTTTATTCCACTTAGTTTTAAAACTATATCTATATTATCCTTTTCAAAATAATCTCTTTCAAAGTCATTAGTTACCTTATTAAAAACCAATCCTTGTATCTCTATTTCTAACTTTTTCAACATCTCTATTGTAAGCATAGAATGATTAATAGCTCCTACTCTACTACTACATACTAATATTACAGGTAATTCCATTTTTTTTATCAAATCAAAGATATAGAATTTATCTCTAATAAGAGGAACATATAGTCCTCCAGCTCCCTCTACTACCATATATTTATATCTTTCTTTTAAATTTTCCCAATCTTTCATTATATTTTCTATATCTATCTCTGTGTTCTCTAATTCACTAGCTAAATGTGGAGATACTTCTGCTTCTAAAGTATAAGTTACCATCTTGTCATCATACTCTACTTCTGCCATAGAACATACAAAATCTACATCTGGTGCTACTAATTTTCCATTTTTTCTTGTACAACCACTCTGTACTGGCTTATAGTATCCCCCATTTCTATCTTTTATTCCTTTGTATAGTAGTGAGCTCACATAAGTTTTTCCTATTCCTGTATCTGTTCCTATTACAAAAAATCCCTTATTTAATTTCATATCCATTTCTCCTTACCATAGCCTTATCGCTCTCTATAGTAGTTCCAGTAGTTGTTAAAAAGTTTCCTGTAAGAGCAGAATTAATTCCAGACTTTATTCCTTTTTCTTGTAATTCTCCAAGCTTTATTCTTCCACCAGCGTATCTTAAATATGCCTCTGGTAAAATAAATCTATATATAGCTATCATTTTTAGAATCTCTCTTGGCTCTAATGGTTTATTATTTTCTAAAGGTGTCCCAGGTATTGGCATTAAAATATTAATAGGTATAGAGAATACTCCTAACTTTTGTAGCTCAAAAGCCATTTTTATTCTATCCTCTTCACTTTCTCCAAGCCCCCATATTCCACCACTACATACTTGTAATCCTACTTCTTGAGCTAGTTTTATAGTTTTTATTCTCTCATCATAAGTATGAGTAGTACATATAGTGCCATAAAACTCTCTTGAACTTTCTAAATTATGATGATAAGTCTTTACTCCAGCTTTAAAAAGTTTTTCTAAAGCTTTCTTATCTGATATTCCATGAGAAGCACAAAGAGAAAGATTTGTATTTTTTTGTAAATAACTATAGATTTCTGCTAATCTGTCACTCTCTTCACTCTCTCCATTAAGACCTCTTCCACTTGTTACTAAAGAATATCTATTAGCTCCCTCAACTTCTACTTTTTTAGCTTCATCTAAAGCTTTTTCTTTAGATATTAGTGGATATACCTCTGCTCCTGTTTTAAAATGAGCTGACTGAGCACAATATTTACAATCTTCACTACACTTTCCAGACTTAGCATTAGTTATTGTACATAAGTCAAAAATATTTCCACAAAATTTTTCTCTTATCTCATTAGCTGAATTACATAACTCCTCTAATACTTCATTATTATCTATTGATATTGAAGATAGCTTTATTGCATCATCATATTCAATTTTCTCTCTATTCAAAACCTTATTCTTTAATTTTTTTATAAACTCTTTCATATTACCTCCTTGATTTTTTAATAAAAAAAAGCACACCCTTTCAGATGTGCTTAGTCTCAAAAGTGGTGCCTAGAGCCGGAATCGAACCGGCACGGTAACTAAATACCACAGGATTTTAAGTCCTGTGCGTCTACCTGTTCCGCCATCCAGGCAAGTTGCTCTCACAACAAAATTATTCTACTACATTTTTTTTATTTTGTCAATACTATTATGCTTGATATTTTATATTTCCTTTTACTATTGTCATATCAACTGAATAATCTGGATTTAATACTACTATGTCAGCATCTTTTCCCTCTTGTAAAATACCAGCATTCAATCCAAATTCTTTTGCTGCATTTGTACTTGTCATTTTTACAGCATCAAAAATACTATATCCTAACTCTATTACATGCTTAAATGCCTTATCTAAAGTAAGTACACTTCCAGCAAGAGAGTCATTGCTCACAAGTCTAGCTTGTCCATCTTTTACATATACATCTAACTCTCCAAGTTTATAGTTTCCAGCAGGTAATCCAGTAGCACACATAGCATCTGTTATACAAACTACTTTATCTACTCCTTTAGCTTTTATTAATAATCTTACAGCTTCTGGATGAACATGAATTTTATCAAAAATTATCTCTGCGTTAATATTATCATTTACCATTACAGCTCCAGCTACCCCTGGTTCTCTATGTGTAAATCCTTTCATTCCATTGAATGTATGAGTTGCATGACTTATTCCAGCTTTCACAGCACTTTGTACTTCTTCAAAAGATATTCCAGAGTGTCCCACTGAAACTACTACTCCATTTTCTTTTAAATATTTTATAGATTCTAATGCTCCTTTACCTTTAGCAGCCATAGAGAATAATTTTACTAATCCAGATTTAACACTTAAATACTCTTCTATCTCTTTAACTCCAGCAGGTGTTATATATTTATCGTTTTGAGCTCCCTTATATTGAACATCAAAATATGGCCCCTCCATATGTGCTCCAAATATAGTTGCTCCTTCTATATTTTCATTTTGTAATTTTCCTATTTTTTCTAATACCTCTTTTAAAGTCTCTTTAGAACTTGTAAGTGTTGTAGCTAAGAAATTAGTTGTTCCATGCTTTACTATATATTTTGAAATAGTTCTAAGAGCCTCTTCTGTATTATCCATAGCATCTGCTCCACCAGCTCCATGAATATGTACATCTATAAATCCAGGTACAACATATTTTCCTTGAAGGTCAATTCCATCTTTTTCACTAATCATTGTACTTTCATAGATTTTTTTTATTTTTCCATCATTTAATACAATTACTCCATTGATTATTCTATCTGGTAAAACTATTTTAGCATTTTTTAAAACTATTCTTTCCATTACATCCCCTCCCTAAATTATTTTGAAATAAAAAATCAAATTTTATTCTTCTTTATAATATTTTATTACATTTTTGAAATTTTCTCAATATATTTTTTATTCTTTTCCATAGAGAGTTTTCATCAGGAACATATTTTCCATACTTTATCTTTTTTCTTTTCATAAAATCTTCCTTCTATCTTTATTCTTCTACTATATCTTCTTTTATCTCTTCAAAATTTTCTTTTTCAATTTCTAAGTTATCCTCAAGTTCTACTTTCTTCGCTTTTTTTACTTGCTTTCCACTCTTTAAAATTTCTAAAACTTTCTCCTCTATTTGAGCAAAAAGTTCTTTTTCTACTTCTAATCTATTTTTTACATTCTCTTTTCCTTGTCCTAATCTTATGTCCCCAAAACTAAACCAAGTTCCAGATTTAGAAACTACATCATTATCTATAGCTAACTCAAAAATCTCCCCAACTCTTGTAATTCCTTTTCCATACATTATTTGAAAACTAGTTTCTTTAAATGGAGGTGCTACTTTATTTTTAGTTATCTTTACTGTTGTTTCATTCCCTATTACATCATCTCCCTGTTTTACACTTCCTATTCTTTTTACTTCCATTCTCACAGAAGCATAAAACTTCAAAGCTTTACCTCCAGTTGTAGTAGTTTGAGGTCCAAAACCAAAGCCTCCTATTTTATCTCTAATCTGATTTATAAATATCATTGTAGTTTTAGATTTATTTAAACTTCCTGTAAGTTTTCTAAGAGCCTTTGACATAAGCCTCAGATCGGAAGAGC
>ERZ506772.330-NODE-330-length-14991-cov-7.69938_pt1 | contig 14991 bp, 12 predicted proteins | sample MGYA00513185_ERZ506772 | MGnify/ENA metagenome assembly ERZ506772 | reverse complement strand
CATGGAGAAGGTGAAGGAGCGTATCCTCGAATATATGGCTGTACTGAAGCTGAGAGGCGACCTCAAGTCGCCCATCATCTGCCTCTACGGTCCTCCGGGAGTTGGCAAGACCAGCCTCGGAAAGAGCATCGCAGCAGCAATGAAGCGCAAGTATGTGCGCATGTCATTGGGTGGTCTGCACGACGAGTCGGAGATTCGCGGACACCGCCGTACATACGTGGGTGCCATGCCGGGACGTATAATAAAGAACATACAGAAGGCAGGTTCAGCTAATCCCGTATTCATTCTTGACGAGATTGACAAGGTGACGCAGAACACCATCAACGGCGACCCGTCGTCGGCTCTACTTGAGGTGCTCGACCCTGAGCAGAACAACGCCTTCCACGACAACTATCTGGACGTGGACTTCGACCTCTCTAAGGTGCTCTTCATCGCCACAGCCAACGACCTCGGTTCCATTCCGCGTCCATTGCTCGACCGTATGGAGCTGATAGAGGTGAGCGGATACATCACCGAGGAGAAGATAGAGATAGCCAAGCGCCATCTCATCCCGCGCGAGATTGACAACTGCGGCCTTACAGCCAAGGAGGACAAGCCGACATTCACAAAGGCTGCCATTGAGAAGATAATAGAGCAGTACACAAGAGAGAGCGGTGTAAGACAGCTCGAGAAGCAGGTGAACAAGGCTCTGCGCAAGCTCGCATACAAGAAGGCTCTCGACGACGTGCTCCCATACGAGAAGATCACTCCCAACGAGATAGAGGACCTGCTCGGCAAACCGCCATTCTATCGCGACATCTATCAGGGCAACGATTATGCTGGTGTAGTGACAGGTCTGGCTTGGACAAGCGTAGGCGGAGAGATTCTCTTCATCGAGACTTCGCTGAGTAAGGGCAAGGCTGGCAAGCTGACACTGACCGGAAACCTCGGTGACGTGATGAAGGAGTCGGCGGTAATAGCCCTCGAATACGTGAAGGCTCACATCGACTCTCTCGGCGTGGACTATCGTATCTTCAACAACTGGAACATCCACATACACGTGCCGGAAGGTGCCACACCAAAGGACGGTCCTTCTGCAGGTATCACTATCGCCACCTCCATAGCTTCGGCTCTTACCCAGCGTAAGGTTCGCAAAAACACAGCGATGACGGGAGAGATAACTCTGCGTGGCAAGGTTCTGCCTGTAGGCGGAATAAAGGAAAAGATTCTTGCAGCCAAGCGCGCCGGCATCACAGACATCGTGATGTGCCAGGACAACCGCAAGGACATAGAGGAAATCCCCGAGATTTACCGCAAGGGTGTAGAGTTCCACTACGTCGAGAACGTACAGGACGTATGGAAGTTCGCCCTCACAGACGAGAAGGTGGACAATCCCATCGACCTCAGCATCAAGGAAGAAGAAAAGAATTAAGTAAAAAAAGAGACAAGAAAAGCAGAAAATGACATTCGAACTCCAACATACAGACAGTGCCTCAGACGCTCGCACCGGTATAATAACAACCGACCACGGACAGATAAAGACACCTATCTTTATGCCCGTTGGAACGGTAGGTTCTGTAAAGGGCGTACATTTCCAGGAGTTGCGCGAGCAAGTGAAAGCCCAGATTATTCTCGGCAACACTTATCACCTCTACCTGAGACCCGGACTCGACACTATACGCAAAGCAGGAGGTCTGCATAAGTTCAATACATGGGACCGTCCTATCCTTACCGATTCGGGTGGTTTCCAGGTATTCTCGCTTACAGGTATCCGCAAGCTTCGTGAGGAAGGATGCGAGTTTCGCTCACACATTGACGGATCAAAGCATATCTTCACTCCTGAGAACGTCATGGACACGGAGCGTATCATCGGCGCCGACATCATGATGGCATTCGATGAGTGCCCTCCTGGAGAGAGCGACTACGAGTATGCCAAGAAGAGCCTTGCCCTCACACAGCGCTGGCTCGACCGCTGCATTAAGCGTTTCGACGAGACCGAACCGCTTTACGGACACCGTCAGAGCCTCTTCCCCATTGTGCAGGGATGTAAATACAAAGACCTGAGAAGAGAGGCCGCCAAGTTTGTGGCAGACAAGGGAGCCGACGGCAACGCCATCGGAGGATTGGCTGTAGGCGAACCGACAGAGGTGATGTACGAGATGATTGAGGTGGTGAACGAAATTCTCCCGAAAGACAAGCCCAGATATCTTATGGGAGTGGGAACACCACAGAACATTCTCGAGGCTATAGAGCGCGGAGTGGACATGTTCGACTGCGTTATGCCTACACGTAACGGACGCAACGCCATGCTCTTCACCTACAACGGCACCATGAACATGCGCAACAAGAAGTGGGAACAGGACTTCTCACCCATAGACCCTGACGGATGTGACATCGACCGCATCCACACCAAGGCATACCTCCACCACCTCTTCAAGGCGCAGGAACTTCTGGCTATGCAGATAGCGAGCATACATAACCTCGCCTTCTACCTACGACTCGTCACAGACGCACGCACCCACATCGAACAAGGCGACTTCGTACAGTGGAAACGCAGCGTTATTGACAATCTCGGAAGAAGGATTTAGGAAAAAACAGTAAGATGAAAAGAAAGAACATCAGACGCTTTCGCCACCTGCTCCACGTCGCACGATGGTGGGAATCGCATACAAGGACACTAAGGAAGGCAATGGCATGGACAGCACGCAAGCTTGCCTTCCTTAGAGTATTGAATGTCCTTAACCCGCTGAGATACATAAAAATTCTCGACTGGTATATCATACGTAAGTTCATCGGTACGTACATCTATTCCATATTGCTGATTATCAGCATCTCCATCGTCTTCGACGTTAACGAGAACCTTGCGAAGTTCAGCCAATACCATGCGCCTCTGAAAGCCATCGTATTCGACTATTACGCCAACTTTGTGCCTTACTTCGCCAATCTCTTCAGCCCGCTCTTTGTCTTCATTGCCGTGATTTTCTTCACGTCAAAGCTGGCATCCAACTCGGAGATTATATCGATGCTGGCAGCAGGCGTGTCCTTTAAGCGACTCATGAGACCATACATGATATCGTGCGTGCTGATATCCACTCTGTCGTTCTTTCTCTCTGCCTACGTCATTCCGCACGGAACAGTGGTAAGGCAAAACTTCGAGTCGATGTATAAGAACAAGAAAAAGAACACCAGTGCGGATAACGTGATGTTGCAGGTAGACCGAGGTACGATAGCCTACATACAGCATTACGACAATAACATGAAGCGTGGATTCGGATTCTCGCTGGACAAGTTTGAGAACAAGAAGCTCGTCAGTCACATGACGGCAATGGAGGCACAGTACGACACCATCTCCGACTCGAAGTATCATTGGACACTGACCAACTGGAAGATTCGAGAACTGCACGGACTAAAAGAGCACATCACCAGCGGAGCAAGGCGCGACACGCTGATACAGATGGAGCCGACTGACCTCGTCTACTCAAAAGGCCAGCAGGAGACATTCACCTCGCCGGAGCTGAAGGAATATATATCGAAGCAGATTGACCGAGGAAACGGCAACGTAGTGCAGTATCAGGTGGAGTATCACAAGCGCATAGCCTCGTCCTTCGCCTCGTTCATCCTGACAACCATTGGCTTGTCGCTGTCATCGCGCAAGAGGAAAGGCGGTATGGGTATGTATCTGGGAATAGGATTGGCGCTGAGTTTCGGCTACATCATGCTGCAAACAGTATCGGCGACATTCGCCATAAACGCCGGAGCCCCACCAATGCTTGCGGCATGGGTGCCTAATATGATTTTTGCTGTAGTGGCATACTTCTGCTACAGAAAGGCACCGAACTAAAAGCGGTAGGCACAATTTCTACGTGCCTTACCGCTACGTAAACTTATAAACATTATTCAATTAAACATTACAAGTAATGTATTTCGACGAAACAGAACTCAACGACCATGTGCTTGACGCACTATATGATATGCGTTTCGACAAATGCACACCTATTCAGGAAAAGTGTATTCCCCCAATCCTTGAGGGACGCGACCTCCTCGGTGTAGCACAGACCGGAACGGGAAAGACAGCTGCTTATCTCCTTCCTATTCTCTCGAAGCTGGACGACGGAGGATATCCAAAAGACGCCATCAACTGCGTGATTATGAGTCCGACACGAGAACTGGCACAGCAGATTGACCAGGCTATGCAGGGCTTCGGCTATTATCTCTCAGATGTAAGCAGCGTGGCTGTGTATGGCGGTAACGACGGCAACCGCTATGATCAGGAGCTAAAGAGCTTCCAGATGGGAGCCGATGTCGTTATCGCCACACCGGGACGACTCATCAGCCACATCTCGCTCGGTAGCGCCGACCTCAGCAAGGTGAGCTTCTTCGTACTCGACGAGGCTGACCGCATGCTGGACATGGGCTTCTCCGAGGACATCAAGATGATAGCAAGCAAGCTGCCCGCCGACTGCCAGACCATCATGTTCTCCGCCACTATGCCGGAGAAGATAGAAGAACTGGCAAAGACTCTGCTCAAGAATCCGGTGGAGGTAAAGATTGCCGTGAGCCGTCCTGCTGAGAAAATCAAGCAGAGCGCTTATGTCTGCTACGAAACTCAGAAGATTGGCATCATTAAGGACCTTTTCAGAAAAGGCGACCTCAACCGTGTGATTATCTTCTCAGGAAAGAAGCAGAAGGTGAAGGCCATCAACCGTACTCTGCAGCAGATGAAGATCAACTCAGGCGAGATGCACTCCGACTTGGAGCAGGCTGAGCGTGACGAGATTCTCTATAAATTCAAGACGGGTCAGATAGACGTACTCGTGGCTACGGACATCGTTGCACGAGGCATCGACATCGACGATATCGCAATGGTCATCAACTTCGATGTTCCGCACGATCCGGAGGACTATGTTCATCGTATCGGACGTACGGCAAGAGCGCAGCGTGACGGCGTGGCTATAACCTTTGTGGCTGAAGACGAAATCAGCAGCTTCAAGCAGATTGAGAAATTCCTCGGCAGAGAGGTGGAAAAGAACCAGCTGCCTGAAGGTCTCGGCGAGGCTCCTGACTATAACGCTGCACGTTCCAACGGACGCGGCGGCAAGCAAAGACGCGGCGGCAACGGTGAGAACAATGGAAGAGGACGTGGCGGCAACGGAAGAGGACGCGGAAAGAAGCGCAACGCCACCGACGATCAGAACAAGACTGATGGCAAGAACGCTCCTACAGATAAGGACGCAGCTGCCACAAGCGCCAATAACGAAACAAAAGCGCAGGAAAACAACAATTCTGAAAACGCTGAGCAGAAGCCACGCAAGAAGCGCTCAAGAGGACCGCGTCAGAAGAAAGACGTAACTGCAGAGAATGGCAACAACGAGGCTACAAACAAGAAGCCGCAGCGAAACAGACGCAAGGAAAGACCTCAGGGTGACGGACAGAAACAGCAGGACGAGAAGCGTCAGAACAAGCCACAAGCCGATCGCCAAGACAATAAGCCGCAGACGGACGGTCAGCGTCGCAAGCAGCGTCGCCCTTCCGGCAGAAACAATCGCAATGGCGAAGGCAGACAGAATTCTGCAAAGACGGAGCAGACAAAGCAGCAGACATCCAACGTACCCGCTGTGAAGCAGACAAGCGCCATCACACAGATTCTGAAGAAGCCAATCAGCTGGATAAAGTCTCTCGGAAAGAAAAAAGACTAAAAACAGAGCAGTCTAAAATTTTGCACTTATTACTATTTGTAGTATCTTTGCATTATTCAGTGACAATCCGACAAACAAATCAATAACAAGAAAACACTTAACATGCCAGAAATATCAGTACGCGGACTTGAAATGCCCGAATCGCCAATCAGGAAATTGGCTCCCTTAGCGTTAGACGCAAAGAAACGCGGTGTAAAGGTGTATCACCTGAACATTGGTCAGCCTGACCTGCCGACACCGCAAGTGGGACTGGACGCTCTGAAACACATCGACCGTTCTGTCCTTGAGTATTCGCCATCACAAGGCTATCTCTCATACAGAGAGAAGCTGACGAATTACTACAAACGATTCAACATCAACGTCAGCGCAGATGACATCATCATCACGGCTGGCGGTTCGGAAGCTGTGCTTTTCGCTTTCATGTCATGTCTGAACCCTGGCGACGAGATTATAATCCCGGAACCGGCATACGCCAACTACATGGCGTTTGCCGTCTCTGCCGGAGCAAAGATACGCACCATTGCAACCACCATAGAGGAAGGATTCTCGCTGCCTAAGGTGGAGAAGTTTGAGGAGCTGATTAATGAGCACACACGTGCCATCCTTATCTGCAACCCCAACAACCCTACCGGCTATCTCTACACACGCCGTGAGATGAACCAGATTCGCGATCTCGTGAAGAAGTATGACCTCTATCTCTTCTCTGATGAGGTATACAGAGAGTATATCTACACCGGCTCACCGTACATCTCGGCTTGTCACCTTGAGGGCATAGAGCAGAACGTCATCCTTATCGACTCCGTTTCGAAGCGATACAGCGAGTGCGGCATCCGCATCGGTGCCTTGATATCGAAGAATCCGGAAGTGCGCGCCGCAGTAATGAAGCTCTGTCAGGCTCGTCTTTCTCCCCCACTCCTCGGCCAGATAGTAGCAGAGGCGTCCCTTGACGCACCGGAGGATTATTACCGTGACGTGTATGAGGAGTATGTGGAACGACGCAAATGTCTTATCGACGGTCTTAACCGCATACCCGGCGTCTACTCGCCGATACCGATGGGAGCCTTCTACACCGTTGCAAAACTTCCCGTGGACGACTCGGAGAAATTCTGCCGTTGGTGTCTGGAAGAATTCTCGTACGAAGGCGAAACCGTCATGATGGCTCCTGCCGCCGGCTTCTACACCACCCCAGGAGCCGGACGCAATCAGGTCCGCATCGCATACGTCCTCAAGAAGGAAGACCTCGAGCGCTCACTCATCGTGCTGCGCAAGGCTCTGGAAGCTTATCCGGGACGCGTGGAAGACGCTGACTGATAATTAAGAAAACAATACATTTAACAACAACTTAAATTAATGTTTGATATTTAATGTTTGGTTTTGGCTACAGAATTTATAGGCAAAGCCAAACAATTAAATATCAAACATTAAACATTTCTAAAAATGAACTTTCCCCTTTTTATAGCACGCCGCATACATTCAGACCACACTGACGACAAGCAGAAGGTATCGAAGCCGGCTATACGTATTGCCACAGCGGGTGTGGCAATCGGACTTGCAGTAATGATAATCAGCGTCAGCGTGGTGCTTGGATTCAAGCATACCATAAGGGACAAAGTAGTGGGATTCGGCAGCCACATCCAAGTAGCAAACTTCTACGCCCTGCAGTCGTCAGCCACAGACCAGCCGGTCGTGATGAACGACTCGATGATGAACGTGCTCAACAAGACGCAAGGCGTGGAACACGTTCAGCGATTCGCCACCAAACAAGGTATTCTTAAGACCGACAACGACTTCCTTGGAGTGATGTTCAAGGGAGTTGGTCCGGAATTCGACTCCACGTTCATCCACAAGAACATGGTGAGCGGCAGCATACCCGTATTCTCAGACAAAGCAAGCACCGGCAAAATCCTTATCTCAAAGACTATGGCTGACAAGCTGGACGTGAAGAGCGGGGACCGCATCTTCGCCTATTTCATCGGCGAAGGCGGTGTGCGCACGCGAAAGCTTACCATCCAAGGCATATATCAGACCAATCTTTCACAGTATGACAAGATAACTGTGTTCTGCGACCTCTATACTGCACAGAAGCTGAACGGCTGGACCACCGACCTTGCAAGCGGAGCGGAGCTTACGGTCAGCGACTTCAACAAGCTCTCGGAGACAAGCGACATCATAATAAGAAATGTAAACCGCACAACAGACAGTTACGGCAACACATATTCGTCAAAGACCATACGCGAACTTTCGCCACAGATATTCTCATGGCTCGACCTGCTCGACCTTAACGTATGGATAATCCTCGCCATAATGACAGCCGTGGCTGTAGTGACAATGATTAGCGGACTGCTTATCATCATCCTTGAGCGCACCACAATGATAGGCATCCTTAAGGCATTGGGAGCACGTAACGACACCATACGCCACATATTCCTGTGGTTTGCAGCATTCATCATAGGCAAGGGACTCATCATCGGCGACATCATCGCCCTGGCATTGCTGTTTCTGCAAGAGGCTGCAGGCATATTCAAGCTCGACCCTGCAACATATTATGTCGACACAGTACCGGTGGAAATCAACTGGCTTTTCGTGCTCCTGCTTAACGTCGGCACGCTCCTCATAGCGCTCTTCGTGCTTATAGCGCCAAGCTATATGATTTCGCACATACATCCTGCCAAATCAATGCGATACGAATAGGCTTGACAAAAACTGGTCTAAAACGTATAAAAATAGGGATATCTTGAACCAAAGAAACCAATTACCGCACAAAAGTTTTGGTATTGTGCAAATAATGACGTACCTTTGCACAAAATTTAGAAGATTGTGCAATGGAAGGAATACCCAGTTTCAACTCTTATATAGAGAACAGTATTATTAAGTATTGGGAAAAAGACGCTTTTACAGACTATAAGGGAGCGACACTCCAATACCATGATGTAGCAAGAAAGATAGAGAAGCTGCATATATTGTTTGAAAACAGCGGGGTACAGAAAGGTGACAAGATAGCCCTTTGCGGACGAAACAGCAGTCATTGGGCAGTGGCTTTCTTAGCCACGCTGACATACGGAGCCGTCGCAGTACCTATACAACATGAGTTTACGCCAGATCAGATACATAACATCGTAAACCACAGCGACTCAAAGCTATTGTTTGTCGGCGACATCGTTAAGACACAGATCACCCCTGACGCCATGCCGGGACTGGAGGGCATAGTCTACTTACCCGATTTCTCCATTATCGTAGCAAGAACAGAAAAGCTCGTCTTCGCAAGAGAACACCTCAACGAGATCTTCGGTCAGCGTTATCCCAAATACTTCCGTAAGGAACACGTACATTACTATAAGGAGCAAAGCCCGGAGGAACTCGCAATGATAAACTACACGTCAGGCACAACCGGATTCTCCAAAGGAGTGATGTTGCCTTATCGTGCCATCTGGGGAAACCTCGACCATATCCTCAAGTGCCTCTCTCCGAATGTCAAGCCGGGAAGCAATCTGGTAAGCATTCTGCCTATGGCACACATGTACGGACTGGCAGTGGAGTTCCTGTTCGGATTTATCGGCGGATGCCACATTTACTTCCTCAACCGACTGCCGTCGCCGTCGCTGATAGCAGAAGCCTTTGCGGAAGTGAAGCCCCGACTCATCGTTGCAGTGCCGCTCGTCGTAGAGAAAATCATCAGACGCAAGGTGCTCACAGAAGTGCAGACCAGCCGTATGAAGATTCTGCTCAACATGCCCGTAATAAGCAAGAAGATAAAGCAGCACATACGCGAGCGCATCATGCAAGCCTTTGGCGGCAATGCCTTTGAGATAATCGTAGGCGGAGCACCTCTCAATCAAGGTATTGAGAAATTCCTCAACGATGTCGGCGTACCCGTAACCATCGGATACGGCACCACAGAGACAGCGCCACTCATCACCTTCGCCAACTATGACAAGTATCGCATATCGTCATGCGGACCTGCCGTGGAGCACATGGAGTTGAAGGTTGACAGTCCTGACCCTGCCAACAAGCCCGGCGAGCTGATCACAAGAGGCACAAACGTGATGCTTGGCTACTACAAGAACGAGAAAGCCACGCAGGAAGTGATAGACAGCGACGGATGGTTCCATACCGGCGACCTTGCCACCATGTCACCAGACGGCTACTTCTACATAAAGGGACGCAAAAAGAACATGCTCCTCGGCGCCAACGGACAGAATGTCTATCCGGAGGAAATAGAAGACAAGCTCAACAACCTGCCGCTCGTAGGAGAGAGCATCATCATACAACGCGGCAACCGACTCGTTGCTCTCGTACATCCTGAGCAGGAAGACAAGGACGCCATGGACTTCGACGACAACGACGTACAGGGAGTGATGGACGAAAACCTAAAGACGCTCAATTCACAACTACCACCCTTCTGCAAGGTCTCAGCAATAGAGATACATAAGGAAGAATTTCAGAAAACTGCCAAAAAGAGCATAAAGAGATATCTTTACAAGTAAAAGAGACAACACCTCATACCAAAATCAAGACAAAGGATGAAAATACCGAGTTATAACGAACTGATAGAAAAAAGTATCGTATCCAACTGGGAAAAGGACGCACTTACTGACTTTAAGGGTGCAACACTGCAATACCACGACGTGGCTCGCAAGATTGAGAAACTTCACATCATCTTCGAAAGCAGCGGCGTACAGAAAGGCGACAAGATTGCACTTTGCGGACGAAACAGTTCCAGCTGGGCTGTGGCTTTCCTTGCAACACTGACCTACGGCGCTGTGGCTGTGCCCATTCTGCACGAATTCACAGCAGACCAGATTCACAACATCGTAAACCATAGTGAAGCAAAACTGCTCTTTGTGGGCGACTACGTGGCTACGGTCATCGACCAGACAAAGATGCCGCATCTGGAAGGCATCATTTACTTGCCTGACTACTCGCTCGTGATTTCACGCACGGACAAGCTGACATACGCCCGTGAGCACCTCAACGAGCTGTTCGGAAAGAAATATCCCAAGTATTTCCGCAAGGAGCACGTCAACTATTACAAGGAACAGTCGCCGGACGAACTCGCACTCATCAACTACACCTCCGGCACAACCGGCTTCTCAAAGGGCGTGATGGTGCCTTACCGCGCACTTTGGAGCAATTACGACTTCGCCATGACTGTGCTTGGCAAGATAATCAAGAAGGGCGACAACGTCATCAGCATCCTGCCTATGGCACACATGTACGGCATGGCGTTCGAGTTTATGTTTGAGTTTATCTTCGGATGCCACGTATTCTATCTCACACGTGTGCCCAGTCCTGCCATCATAGCAGCAGCCTTCGCAGAAGTCAAGCCAGCCATCATCATCGCCGTACCTCTGGTTATCGAGAAGATCATCCGCAAGAAGGTATTCCCGAAAATCCAGAACAATCGTATGCGCCTTCTCCTCAACATGCCTGTTGTAAACAAGAAGGTAAACCAGAAGATTTGCGACCAGGTGGTTAAAGCGTTCGGTGGCAACTTCTATGAGATTATCGTCGGAGGCGCAGCCTTCAATCAGGAAGTGGAGCAGTTCCTCAAGCGCATCGGCTTCCCCTACACCGTAGGATACGGAGCCACGGAGTGTGCACCGATTATCTGCTACGCTGACTATCACGATTTCGCCCCCGGTTCATGCGGAAAGCCCGTCGTTCACATGGAGGTAAAGATTGACAGCCCCGATCCCGAGAATGTTCCCGGCGAGATTCTCGCACGCGGTCTGAACGTAATGCTCGGCTACTACAAGAACGAAGAGGCCACAGCACAGACTCTCGACTCTGAGGGTTGGTATCATACCGGTGACCTCGGCACAATGGACGCCGACGGCAACGTATACATCAAGGGAAGATCAAAGAACATGCTTCTCGGAGCAAACGGCCAGAACATCTATCCTGAGGAAATCGAAGACCGCCTCAACTCTATGGCAATGGTTAACGAGTGCGTGGTGGTACAGCGCGGTGAGAAGCTCGTTGGCTTGGTTTATCCCGACTTCGACGAGGCTGCCACAATGCGCCTCAACGAGTCAGACCTCGAAGGAATCATGGAACAGAACCGTCAGGAACTCAACTCCACACAGCCTGCATACTGCAAGCTCGCCGCCATCGAGATTGTAAAGGAAGAGTTTGAGAAGACTCCGAAGAAGAGCATCAAGAGATATCTCTACAAATAATAATTACGCTAATAAAAAAACAAGAGCGCCAATAAGCTATGCACATAGACTGTATAGCTTACTGGCGCTCTTTTTCTTTATTCTCAATACAGCTCACATCTTGCATCTTTAATGGCAATCAATCTCCAATCTTCTTCCCAAAGTAATAAGTGGAGAACGTATCGTGAGCATAACCATTTTCATCCACACTAAAACTTGAGGCACTGGCATCGCTTACCTTCTTACCATAGAAATAGACGTCAAAGGAGTCTTTGGCATAACCGTCCTTCAGCAGTCGGAACGAATTGGCACTTGCACCACTGATCTTCTTGCCACAGAAATACACATCAAAGGAATCCTTACCATATCCGTATCCCAAATCCTTGAACGAAGAGGCTGATGCTTCATCCAATTTCTTTCCATCATAGAACACATCTGAATGGGATATGACATATTTCTCAAAACACCTATAGCTTTGATGGCCGTCGCACCTTTTCAGCGAAAAGGTATGTGGGTCAACCCACGGAAGCACCTGTCCATTAAGATATACATTCTCGCTGTCTTTGGCATAACCATGACCCAATACCACATAAGTGTTATCCCCCATTCTCTGAGCCTCAACCATAGAAGCGGCAAACAGCATTACAGCCGTCATCATCAGCCTTGCAAACAATTTCTTCATAACCTTGTGTCTTTTATGTTATATATGCAAAGGTAAAAAATGCCGTGTAACTCAAAACGGGGAATCGCCTATTTAAGATAGGAATATCCCTATCATGAAATCAATGTAAAGGGTACATTTTTATACTCCCATTATTATCCATTCCCTTCTTTAAGTTAAAAGTCATTCTGAAAGATTATAAAAGTCACGCTAAATGTTTTGTTTATTTATCTTACTTCGGTCGAAGTAAACATGCTTAACGTTCGAAGTAAATATACTTATCGTTCGAAGTAAACATGCCTATCGTTCGTAATAAGCACATTGAACGACCGATGTAAGACAAATATAAAGATGCTTTAAAATAAGTTTCTTAGTGCTTTTGTTCTCTTTCTTGCATAATATTGTGTAACTTTGTAGACAAAACAACAGAATCGGATGAGCATAAAATACGAAATACAATCAATAAAGAATTCACAAGGGACGGGCAAGGAACGGCATTTTGCACGTATCTTCGAGGGTACGCCTATGTCTGCACAACAACTTGAAAGTTATATCCAGTCATCATGTTCATTGACAAAAGGCGATGTGGAGGCCACTTTGTCGGCATTGCGCGAATGTATGATTCAGCATTTGTCTCATGGCAACCGCTTTTACATTCCATCCATAGGCTACTTCTCGCTGTCAGTAAACCTGAACATGCCAGAAGACAAGCCTATCGACAAAGCACGTGCCGACTATATAAGCGTGCGCAACATCAATTTCCGCCCCGATGCTTCCATGTTGCAAGAGGTAAAAAGGAATGTGCATTTTGAGCGTGCAAAATTCTCAACCAAGTCAAAAGAACTCACGGAAGAAATGATGTTGGAGAAAATAAAGGAATATCTCTCCACTAACATCTGCATCAACCGCCGTGCAATGGAAATACACTTTGGATTACGCCAAAACTCCGCACTTAAATGGCTGAAACATTTCACAGAGATTGGTGTATTGAGAAAAGAGGGAGCGAGAAACTCACCCGTGTATTTTATGAATAAACAGGAAATATGAAAATCAATCGTGATTTTTTGTGGAGATGGGACAAATCACATTAATAAAGATACACAAAAACTATACCCTTTCGGGTGTAATATCAAATAAATTATATATATTTGCACCCGAAAGGGTATAATTATATAAGTATGAGCACATCAATAGCAGCATTTGTAAAGGAACGCCGGCACATGTTCGGCTTGACGCAGGTGGACTTGGCAGAGAAGTCGGGCGTAGGATTGCGCTTCGTGCGCGAACTGGAGCAGGGAAAGCAGACACTGCGCATCGACAAGATAAACCAAGTGTTGGCTCTGTTCGGACACGAAGTGGGAGCACAGCCGACAAACAACAAAGAAGAACAGTAAACGCTAACATCATTTGTTATGAAGAGTGCTAAAATCTATATGTACGACCACTATGCCGGCCGTCTGACTGAGGACGAAAACGGATTTCAGTTTGTTTACGACAGCGACTATCTCGAAATGGAGGGAGCAGAACCGATAAGCCTCACTATGCCATTGCGCGAAGAACCGTATGAGGACAAGGTGCTCTTCCCATTCTTCGACGGACTGGTGCCAGAGGGGTGGCTGCTCAACATTGCAGAACGAAGTTGGAAGATCAACCAACGCGACCGTATGTCATTGCTGCTGCACAATTTAAGCAAAAGCAACGGAAAGTGAAGATGAGAGAAATGAACTGCAAGTGGTTGAGAATGAGCAATATTTCATAATTCTGCCAATTGGCTGCAAAGCAAAGCCGAGCAGGATATTGAGTTATTTCAGTTACCAAACCGTTAGCGGTCAGTTACCGAAACCAACACTGCTAACGAGGTGAAAAACAAATAGTTTGTCACCAGTGTTTGTTGCACTGTTCTGCACAACTTTCAATGACGGAGAATGCTTACTGATTGATTATTTTTGCAAACTAAAAAAGTAAGCAGATGAAAGTTGAAAAATTCAAGGTGTTGCTCTACCTTAAAAAGAGCGGATTGGACAAGAACGGTAAGGCTCCCATCATGGGACGCATCACCCTCAACCGAACAATGGCGCAGTTCGGTTGCAAGTTGTCATGTACGCCAAAGTTAGGGAATCCACGTGAGAGCAGACTTGACGGCAAGAGCAAGGAGGCTGTGGAAGTAAACGCCAAGATTGACAAGCTGTTGCTGGCAATAAACTCAGCCTACGAGTCACTTGTGGAGCGCAAGACGGATTTTGACGCAAAGGCGATAAAGGATCTGTTTCAATGCAATGCAGACACTCAGGTGAGCTTGACGAGCTGTTTATCCGTGAGTACATGGACTTTTGCTTTGACCAGAGAGGTCTTGCACTTGATACAGTCCGCCACTATCTCGCCATCTTGAAGAAGACCTGCCGAATAGCTTTCAAGGCAGGACACTCCGAGCGTTATCATTTTATGCACTTCAAGCTACCTCAAAAGAAAGAGAATCCACCAAAGGCATTGACACGTG
>ERZ506772.326-NODE-326-length-15043-cov-16.9472_pt1 | contig 15043 bp, 10 predicted proteins | sample MGYA00513185_ERZ506772 | MGnify/ENA metagenome assembly ERZ506772 | reverse complement strand
AAGTATGCTTTACACCACTTATTATGTTAAAGCCAGAATGACAAGAAACTTAAAAAACTTGGCAAACTTACCTGTTAACCCGTTAACTTGTCAACTTGTTTACTAATTCCGCCAACGCGTAGCTAATGGCTTTATGTTTTGCTACTGTATATAGCCCCTTAGGTCGTTCCTGCTAAATCATAGGCTCGTAGCAAGTAAATGTTTCAACTTATTTGCGTTCAATGTCGCTCAGTTCCTCCATCTTTTTCAATTCAAGGAACTCATACACACCGCACAAATGCTCGCGCACTTGTCCGCCACCAAATTCATAAACGCGTGTTACGAGTCCGTCTAAAAAGTCGCGGTCGTGACTTACGCAAATCAGTGTGCCGTCAAAGTCGTTTAGAGCCTGCTTAAGCACATCCTTGGTTTTTAGGTCAAGGTGGTTAGTAGGTTCGTCCAAAATGAGTAAGTTTACAGGTTCAAGTAACAATTTGAGCAACGCCAAGCGCGTACGTTCACCGCCCGATAACACTTTTACCTTTTTAGTGCTGGCTTCACCGCCAAACATAAAAGCACCTAACAAATCACGTATTTTGTTACGCACATCACCCTTAGCCACATCGTCAATGGTCTGAAACACGGTTAGTTCACCATCAAGCAGCGAAGCCTGGTTCTGTGCAAAGTAGCCAATTTGCACATTATGTCCTAAGGTGAGAGAGCCTTCGTGTTCTAACTGGCCCATAATGCATTTCACCATGGTCGACTTACCTTCACCATTACGTCCCACAAAGGCCACCTTGTCGCCACGTTTAATGGTGAATGAAGCGTTTTTAAATATCTGTTTACCATCAAACGCTTTACCTACTCCATCAGCCACCACAGGGTATTGTCCGCTACGTGGTGCGGGTGGAAACTTAAGGCGAAGAGCAGAAGTGTCCATTTCGTCCACCTCAACCAATTGCAGCTTTTCGAGCATTTTGACACGGCTCTGTACCTGAAATGTTTTTGAATACGTACCTTTAAAGCGTTCAATAAAGTCCTTCGTTTCTTGAATCATTTTTTGTTGCTCCTCATACTGCTTCATTTGTTGTTCGCGTCGTTCGGCACGTAGTTGCAAGTAGTGTGAGTAGTTTACCTTGTAGTCGTAGATACGCCCCATTGTTACCTCAATAGTTCGAGTTGTGATGTTGTCAATAAACTTACGGTCGTGACTAATCACCACCACAGCCTTACCATTGTTAACAAGGAAATCCTCTAACCATCCAATTGACTCAATGTCGAGGTGGTTAGTAGGTTCATCAAGCAATAGCACATCGGGGTTACGCAATAACATCTTAGCCAACTCAATGCGCATGCGCCAGCCTCCTGAAAACTCTGAAGTCTGTCGTTCAAAGTCAGAACGTTCAAATCCCAGTCCGAGCAATGTTTTTTCAACATCCTCTTCAAAGTGAGTCATGTCAATGGCATAGAACTTTTCACTCAGCGTAGCCACTTCTTCAATCAGCGCCATGTACTCATCACTTTCATAGTCAGTGCGTTCGGCCAGTTGTTTGTTAAGTTCATCCAAATGAGCTTGCATTTGGTGTAAGTGAGCAAAGGCTTGGCTTGCTTCTTCAAATACAGTTCGTCCGTCTTCGGTCATGAGGTGTTGTGGCAAGTAAGCCACAACAGTGTCTTTAGGTGCCGACACTGTGCCACGAGTAGGCTTACGCACACCTGCTAAAATCTTGAGCAGCGTACTTTTGCCTGCTCCGTTTTTGCCCATTAAGGCAATGCGGTCATTATCATTAATTACAAACGATACGTCACTAAAAAGGGTGGTGCCGCCAAATTCAACGGCAAGTCCATCAACTGAAAGCATTAATAATTGTGTATATGTTAACCCATTGACGGAATTCTTGGTTAACGAGTTAACAAGTTGACAGGTTAACAAGTAAGTATGCAATACACCTCTTATTATGTTAAAGTCAGAATGGTAAGAAGCAGAATAATATGACAAACTTACCTGTTACCTCGTTAACTTGTTAACCAAGAATTTCGCCAACGCGTATATGTTATGATTGAATATTTGGGTGCAAATTTACGAAATATCGTTGTTATGCTAAAATGTGGCTCTTTGGGATTTTGGAGTGATAACTTAACAATTTAATAAAAGATCTCCTTAGAACTCATCTATATTTTCTATTTTATGGGCGTTTTTATATACTAATCTTTAAATTTGCGACAACTATAAAACTCAAGAAGAATGTATAGCTGACTCTGTCTATGACCATTCCAGTTTAGGATGTGATGGTATGTGGTAATGATCCTTATAACTATATTTGTTGTTAAAAGACTTTATGAAACGGAATACGAGCACAGCAGAAAGCAAGAAGTCCTTGGTGAAGACAGGGACTTGCACTCAGTTCAACTTCAAAGAAATATGCTTGCCTCTTTCAACAGTATGCTCGTTTCTTCCTTAGAGCCTCTTGCTCAGACGTTCACCGACCGTCAGTAGGAAATCGTAAACGAGTCAGGCTATACAGACTTGACTTGAAACTGCAACCAAATCATCAACTGCGCCATGCTTCTTTCTCTTGGCTATATCAGTGAGGCTACAACCTATGCAGAATCGTGTGGCGGTGGCGGTTCACCTGGCTTTGGTTGGGGACGAAACAAGAATGAAGACGATGATCATTGGTGGCGCAGGTGCATTGCCGTGTCGGCTGCGATGATGCGACCTGCGAAGTATCGGATACGGCGTAGCAGATGATATAAACAAGTGACTCTTCAGATAAAATGTCATTACAATTTTATTTGAAGAATCACTTGTGAAGAACGACCGCAACGACAGCAAAAACGACCGAAAATAGCCGAGAACGACCGAAAGAACGACTTAAAACGACCGAAAATAGCCGAGAACGACCAAAGGACGACTTAAAACGACCTAAAATAGCCGAACAAATTTATATTCCAAGTTCAGACTCACCCTTTTCGGTTATATTCCATTTTTTTCCTTTATCGGTTTTGCAAATCAAATTTTCTTTAGCCATGGTGCCCAAAAGGCGACCAATCTTTCTCAATTTCTCGTCACGTGTTAGACTGGAAGGGAATACATGCTGGAGACCTTCATAAACGTCTCTACGTTTAAAACCTATACTGCCTGCATTATGCGCCAACTGAAGTAATAGTTTTTGAATACTAGTTTCCACAAGACCAGTTTCTTTTGTATAGTGCCCTATTTGCTTAGTCAGTTTTGCTACTTCTAATGATATAGTGTAATGAGGCGCACGACCTTCTATCAAGCCTTTGTCATAAAGATGCTTGGCTGCTTCTTTTGTAATAGGATGATGCTTCTGTACGGCATCCAGCCAAAGACATTCTTTCAATGATAAGGATTGGTTGCTCTTTAGCAAATTGGTATACTTCTCATCAATCATCTTACCATAGATGGTAACACCAACTGTACGATGCTCATTGTCAATATCGTAATCAGGCATGGGGAAGAAACGATTGCGTTGTTCTGTGTAAATCTTCTTGATGCCACGTCCTACGGTATCAATCATGTTGAAGTTGACCATGCCTCGGCATAAGCATTCGTTGCGATAGTGAAACTGAGGGCCTTTATGCTCCAAAGCATTCTCTATGGTGCCGGGAATAAAGCTACCGCCATTGCCATAGTATAAGGTGCTTGGACCTTCTACGAAAACAATGCGCTGTTGCAAGGTGTAATCTTGGTGGGCGATGGCATTATGTAGAGCCTCACGTATGGTATATTCATCATACTGCTTCATCGTATCTGGAAAAAGGGTTCCGCCTGGCAGTTCACGCATGGTTTTGTTGCGTATCTTGCCCAACACCTTATCTACAGTCAAGATGAAAGGAATGGAGAAGTGTTCATAATCTTGCACAATACCTTCTTCATCTTCCCAAGTCCAAGTGATTTGTGCAACGGCAGGATGAATCTTTTGGATAGAAAACGGCTTGCCTAATAACAGTATTGCAGCACGAGTGATTTGACCGTCTCGCATCATCATGCTATTAGCTAAGAACTCTTCTGTTGTCCATGAATCAATTTCTTCGGCAGGAATACTTGAAGAGTGTACTTTCTTGAACATGACTTTAGCTGTAGCCACAGCCAACTCATCCAAATCATTGATAGTCGCATTGGGTATGAGTTGGGCTGTCCAATCTGGTATTGGTGGTTGTTGGCGGATGGCATCTTGTTTGGCTTGGTTCAATGGTTTTAGACTTTCACCATCACGACCATAAGCCACACCTTTCCAATGCATCACGATATTTCGTGGTGATGCTGGAACTTGGAACAACAAAACACGTTTCCCCTCAACCTCAATAGATACAATATCCCTAAAAATAAGGTTGTCTGTAGTGTGTTGAGACATGTCTTGCTTTAGGCGGTTCAAGGCAACCTCACTATCTTTAAAACAGGTACCAATAATCTGGTGCTTCTTGTCCCAAACGCCAAAGACTATCCACGCAAACTCATGATCTCGTAAGTTTGCTTCATTGCTAAGGGCTGAGAAGTATTTGCCCAACTCGTCAATATCAAAGTTGGTCTCAGCTTTCTTAAACTCTACGACCTCATTTTCAGAGTGGTCCCAGAGTTCTTGGAATATATCTATATATTTTTCCATTGCTACTTGCTTCTTAATCATATTCTACGTTGGCAATTATTGTGTCTTTTTGTCTATGTTTCCTACTATCATTCCACTCAATATTAATCCTAAAATTATCATTTGGATTGGAAATTACCAAGGAAATGGGTGATTGTATAGCCTTTCCTGTAGAGACAATTTCAAAATGCTTGTTGAATATGAGGTATATATCATCAGAGCTAATCTCAATGTTCTTAGCATATTCTTTTCCCACATTTTGAAGGATTAAGGTGAATTGGCTCTGTTGCTTTCCTTCAGAATTCATTGTATATTTACAACGAGCAACTGCTTCAAATGTAGCTTTTCTTTTAGCAAAAGTAACTATTCAGTGGTAGTAAGTATGGTCCGATTCGGTCTTTTTTCTTTGTAGGGTTTTCTTGAAAATTATCTAAAATAGAGCCATATTCTCTTGCATATTCAGACATTTTTCGTACCTTTATACCTATGAAAGAGCAAGTTACGGATATATCAGAAGTACTGCAAAATATGGCAGAAGAATTTCGATTGATGCGAGAGATCATCAATCGGCAATATGCTGAGATTGCAAAATTGAACCGTAACATAGAATCCTTGAATCAGCAACTTCGTAAGAAAAACGAAGAAAACACCGAATTGAAAGATAGCTTGTCCAAATATGAGAATCTCGATAAGAACTCTAGTAACAGTAGCACCCCTCCAAGTAAGGAACGCATGAGTGACGAGATTATCAGAAGAACGAAAACTCTTCGCAAGTCAACTGGAAAGAAACCTGGTAGGCAGGTCATAAAGGATGTAAACTTTCTTGTATTGACACTCCAGATGAATTTGTTGATGACATTCCAATTTACTGCACTAATTGTAGCGTATCTTTGGTTGATGCCGAGCATATACTCGATTATGTGACCCAAGTGGTTTCCATTCCTGAGCTAAAACCTGTCGTTAAAGAAATACGCCATTACGTTATGGTATGCAAGAATTGCGAAGAACGTATTCGCACAACTCCAAGACGTCGGTCAAATGATGTGGTATATGATGCAAGTGTAAAGTCGCTTGGTCGGTTGACAAAAATAAAAGAGGAAGATAACTAACCGATTGAATATCAGTGTGTTAAACTTCCTCTTTCGTGCGCCTGATAGGACTCGAACCTACACGTCTCGCGACACCAGATCCTAAGTCTGGCGCGTCTACCAATTTCGCCACAAGCGCAGTGGTTGATTTGTTCTTTGTTGAAATTGTAAATGATAACTATTTGCATTACAAATTCAGTGCAAAGGTAATGCTTTTAGGTTACATGGCAAAATATTTTGTGGCTTTCTTTATGTTTTGTTGAAAGAACACCCCTTAGATAAATGCGAAAGCTAAGTTGTTACGTGAAAAATAAGATGAAGTTAAAGCAAAATTTTGCTATGAAATGTGAGCGTTTATGGCCCTTTGGTGTTGAAAATGTTGTGTTTACGTTAAGTATTATGGCGACTGAAAGGGGAAAAACGCATTTTTTTTATACTCAACATTAAAAAAATAAAGAAATGTTTGTGCCTTCGCGTTACATGCCCTATATTTGCAAAGTATTATGAACGCTCACAATGCCTTTGTTTAGGGCACTTTAGCCTTTTGGACACATTCATGGCAGAGCGCATAGTGCATTTTTAAATGACAAATATTTTTAATTATACTACACAATATGAACAAGACAGACCTCCTAAATGCCATTGCAGCTGAAGGCTTGAGCAAGGCAGACTCAAAAAAAGCGCTCGACGCTGTATTAAACGCTATTTCAGGTGCTTTGAAGGAAGGTGATAAGGTTGCCATTCTTGGTTTTGGTACTTTCTCGCTCAATGAACGTCCAGCTCGTGAGGGCATCAATCCTTCAACTAAGCAGAAAATTCAAATTGCTGCAAAAAAGGTGATTAAGTTTAAGGCTGGTGCTGAACTTGCTGCCAGTGTTAACGCATAAGCATCAGTTTGAACTATTTATACGCTTAAAAGGCTCAGAGATTTTAGGTTGTTGCTTAAAATCTCTGAGCCTTTTTGGGGTTCACTCATTTTAGGGTAAAAAAGAACTTGGGAGAACAGAAAATTATGTAGCGAAGATATGTGAGAACTTTTAGTAGCTCAAATCTCTATTCGTCACGCCAAAAGGCAGGGGTGAGCGGGAGTAAAAGCGAAAACACTTCAAGGCGTCCTGCTAACATAAGGAAGGAGTTAATCCATAGAGTAGTGTCGTTGAGTACATTCCAGGAACCTAATGGTCCTACCAAGTGACCTATGCTCGGACCAACGTTGCTGAATGATGATATGGCAAGGCCAAAGGAGTCAAGCAATGAAAGTCCCATGGCTACCATAGCAAAAGTGGCTAACATGATAAGAATAAAGTAAACCACAAAGAACACAAACACCGTGCGAGCTGTTTGTGAAGTGATAAGGGTGTTGTTGATGCGCACGGGTAAAACCGCATGTGGGTGCAGCATCTTTTTAAATTCAGCCTTGGTGAGTCGCCACACCATGAGTACACGCACACACTTGAGTCCGCCACTAGTAGATCCCGCACATGCACCAATGATGCTAATAAATGATAGTATGAGCCAAATGGTGGGGTGCCATTTCATAAAGTCCTCATCGCTAAAGCCTGTTGTGCTTTGTAGTGAAGCAGTGTTGAAAAAAGCACTACGTAGGGCTGTAGCGAAGTCAATCCCATCGGCATACATTAATATACCCGTAATGCTAAGGGCTACTGCAATGAAAATGGCGAGGAAGCAACGTAGCTCATCATCGTGTAGCACGTCGCGCACTCGGCGTTTGATGAAGAAAAGGTAAAGAAGTGTACAGTTGATGCTGGCTAAAAACATAAATAGTGTAGCAATCCACTGTAGGCGTGTGGAGTGAAACCATGCAATGCTGTCGGTGTGTGTTGAAAAGCCTCCAGTGCCAATGGTCGAGAGTCCGTGGCAAATGGCATCAAAAAGTCCCATGCCTCCCAAAAAGTAAGCCCCCATGCAAGTGATGGTGAGCAATAAGTAAAGGCTCCAAAGCCACCGAGCAGTAGTACTAATTCGAGGGTGTAGTTTGTCTATTTTCAGTCCAGTGGCTTCGGCTGAAAATAGTTTTAGTTCTCCGCCCCCCATGTTAGGCAAAATGGCAATGGTGAAGAAAACAATACCCATACCACCTATCCAGTGTGTCATGCTTCGCCACAATAGTATAGATCGTGGCAGAGCGTCAACATCAGTAAATGCTGTGGCTCCAGTAGTGGTAAAGCCCGACATGGTTTCGAAAAAAGCAGCAGCTACGCGTGGTTGATAGTTGCCTACTAAGAAGGGTAGCATACCGATGATTGAAAAAACAATCCATGTGAGCGATACAATGAGGAAACCATCACGTCGCCCCATGCGGTTTTCAGCATGTCGACCGAAGAAACGTAACAAAGTGCCAATGGTTAAAGCAATGAGTGCGGGTAGTGCAAAGGTGAGGTGATGTGTTTCGTGAAACCAATAGCCCATGCCAAAGCAAACGCCTAACATGAGAGCCTCAAGTTGCAACAAGGTGCCGAGCACTTTATATATTAAAGGTAAATTGAGCATTGTCAGTAACTTTTAAAACGAGTACAAAGTTAGCTAATATTTTTGTAAGTGATGTGAAAGAGGAATGAAAGGAAGGTATATGGAACAAAAAAAGCTATCCAACGCTTTTGCATTGAATAGCTTACTATTTTTTTTGAGCCTCTTGTCGGATTCGAACCAACGACCCCGAGATTACAAATCACGTGCTCTGGCCAACTGAGCTAAAGAGGCAAACCTTTGTAGGTTGCTTGCGGAAGTATTTCTTTCCGTTTTGCGAGTGCAAAGGTAGACATTATTTTTTACATACCAAACTTTTAGGCTGTTTTTTTTGATTTTATTTTAAAAAAGTGCTTTTAAGAGTATAGCAAAGCGCTTTATAGCTGTGCAAAGGTGGGTTGACTCTCGTTGCCATAGGCATCAACTGCAGTAACAGCATAACGGCTATGGCGTAGGGCTGGAAGCACAATCGTTTGTTCAAAATGTGTGCAATCTGTGCGTATGGCTAACAATTGGTCACCATATGTGGAGTCAAGTCGATATACATTATAATGTATGGGCGTGTTATCGGAAACTGGAGTCCAGCTGAGTTGCAAATGCCATTTATTGATTTGCAATGACACGTGCGAGGGAGCTACAGGTGGAATGCTATCTTGCCATGTCATGGGAATGGGTAGAGCAGGTTGAGCGTAAAATTGAGTTTGTAGCCAAGTGTATAAGCCCTTTTCGTTGTTCAGCAAAAAGCGGGTGCGAAAGAAAGCCTGACCAGCTAATCCCTCATTGCGTGCCACGTTCATTTGACGTTGAATAACAAGTAAAGGCCAATTTTTAAGTTGTGGGTTTAAAAAGTAAATGCCTAAGCCCGGAACTATTGGGTGGTCAGATTCATTTTCGTGCCAGTCAGCCAGAAAAGGGTAGTAGTGGTCGCCATCAAAATACATCATCGGAAAGAGCATATCCATCCACCCCATGCGTAACCATCGCTGTGCATCTTGCGACACAGCGTCTCGTGCGTTCCATCCGCGTGAAGAATAGCGACTGAGGTCAGCGTATTTCCCCACGGGTGAGCAACTTAACTTTATCCATGGTTTAACAGTTTTGACTGCTTGTTGAATGGTTTGTACACAGCGGTCAATGTTAGCTGTTCGCCAAGCAGTTTTACTTAGTCCCTTGCCATAGGTGCGATAGGTCTTGTCGTCATTAAAGGGTATGCCAGCTTCGGGGTAACGAATATAGTCAAGGTGAATGCCATCGATGTTGTAATTTTCGGCAATTTCTTTGCAAATGCGTGCCAAATAAGTAGCTGTGCCAGGCACCCCAGGGTCCATCATCCACTGGTCGCCACAGCGTTGACAAAGTTCGGGATGTTGTGCGGGCAGTGCTTTTTTGCCCAATTGCTTAGCCACGGCTACTTTGCAAATAGGGAAGGCTACCACCCATGCATGGCATTCCATACCACGTTTGTGACATTCGTCAATGGCCAATTTTAGAGGGTCGTAAGTAGGTCGTTTTCCTACTTGTCCTGTAAACACACCATCCCAAGGTTCTATGGCTGAGGCATAAGCCGTGGTAGAGCGAATGCGTGTTTGGAATAAGATGGTGTTGATACCCGCCTTTTTGAGTTGGTCAAGTTGTTGGCAAAGGTCAGCTTGTTGTTGCTTCACTTGTTCGGGAGTGTGTGCAGCTTTTTGAGGCCAATCGAGTCCCATAAGGGTAGTAAGCCATGCTGCCCGCACTTCATACCTAATGTGTGCTGAGGCTGGTGAGTGTTGTGGATAGGCTTGCGCGTATAGCGTAAAACAATAAACAAGTATGAGTAAAAGCAGTTTGCGCATGAGAAAGTGTAAAAGTTGAAAAGTGAAATGGTGAACAGTAAACAAGAAAGATGGATGTGACTCGGAGTAAAGAGGTGAAGCAAGGAGAGTGCCCCCTCCAGAAAAAACCGTTATTTCACTCCTATCTTACTTGTTGATAAAGTAGGTGCACCATGCCTTGTGGAACCCCCATTCTTACAGCAGCGTCAAGGTCATTGCGTGCCGCTTTCTTTTCACCCAATCGAATGAGCATTTTTGCACGTTCAATGTAGTAGCTGCTTTCATTAGGTTGCCATTTTATGAGCGTGTCATAGTCAGCACGTGCCATAGCCGTAAGGTTGAGTTCAGCCTCCACTGCTGCGCGTGTGCTAATAGCGTCAATGTGGTGGGGGTGTGCTTCAACAATCAAGTTAAGTCGGTTGAGAGCCTCTTTAGGTCGTCCCATTTGTTGCAAGGTGAGTGCATCAAGAATTTGTGCATTCACGTTTTGTGGGTTATCTCCCATTATTGTTTGCAAGTCGGCATGAGCATCGGGGTAAAGTCGCAGTTGATAGCGAGCTGCGGCTCTAACAAAGCGAGCACGTTCGGCTATATCGGCAGTCATGCCATCAAGGTGTTGTTTCTCGAGCAATTGTTGTGCATCGTCAATAGCCTCGTTAGTGCGTCCTAATTGCAAATAAGCTTCAGCGCGAGCTAATCGTGCGTCAAAGTAGTTGGGGTAGGTCTTAATAATGTCAGTAAGTTTTTTTATGGCCTCTACATTATTGCCACGTGCCATGTCGACAAGTCCTAAGTTGTAGCGTATGATATGATTGCCAGGTGCGGTAGGACGTAGTTTCAGCGCTTCGTTAAATAATCGTTCGGCTTGTGCCAAAGAGTCCGTATGCAGCGCGTTAAAAGCACGGCGCAAGTTGTCGACATAAAGCAGGGAGTCGTCGCGCAGTCGCTCGGCTATTTTCATGTCATTTTTATAGTCTTCTATGTTTTTGGCTCTTACTCCAACTTTACCTCGTTCAAGCGGAATAATGGTTTGCGCTTGTAGCGTGAGCATGGTGGTAAGTCCACAAAATAAAAGCGTAAGTATGCAAAATCTTTTCATGCGACAAAGGTAGTAACTTCGTTGAAAAGTTGAGGATTGCTGAGTTTAAAAGTTGAGAAGTTTTAGAGTTGAGGTAAAGAAATTTACGAACATCCTTATCCTGCTCAGTCTATAAACAATAAAGAAAACAAAGCTGGCTCCATAAAATAAGGGAACCAGCTTTGTGAGTAAAAAGTGTTATGTTGTAAACTACATAAAAGAAGTTGTCAACTTATAGTTTTTTTTCGGCAACAATAGCGTCAATAACGGCCACAGCAGTAATGTTGACAATGTCGTTAACCGAACTTTCAAAGTCAGTGAAGTGAATAGGTTTGTTCAAGCCCATTTGTATAGGGCCAACCACCTCATCATCGTCAGCCAAAGCCTTTACCATTTTATACGACGAATTAGCTGATGACAGATTGGGGAAGATGAGCGTGTTAACATCCTGTCCCTTTAGTGTGTTAAAAGGATATTTCTCGTCACGCAACTCCTTGTCCATGGCAAAGTTCAATTGCATTTCGCCATCCAGCGCCAAGTCAGGTTGTTCAGCATGCAAGCGGCTCACCACATGCTGCACGGTGAGAGCGCTACCATCGTTGTCAGTGCCAAAGTTAGAGTAAGAAAGCATAGCCATTGTAGGCACACGGTTAAAGAAGCGAACCGTTGAGGCTGAAAGGCGTGCAATGTCATAAAGAGTATCCTCATCGGGGTGGCGATTCACCAAAGTGTCGGCAACAAAGAGAATACCCTTTTTAGTATTCACCAAGTGCATAGTGCCAAAGTGGTTATATCCCTCACGAATGCCAATCACCTCACGTGCCACCTTAAAGGTGTTAGAGTATTTAGTGTAAAGTCCAGTGATGAAAGCATCCGCTTCGCCCGTTTCAACCATCATCATGCCAAAGTAGTTACGCTCATACATTTTGTCTTCGGCTTCTTGTGGCGTGTATCCCTTACGCTCCATCTTTTTAGCAAATAGTTGAGCATAACGATGGCGACGTTCGTTTTGCGTGTCATTGCGCAGATTCAAGATTTCAATGCCGTCGAGGTTCAGTTTCAACTCATCAGCCAATGCATGAATATGAACATCGTTGCCTAATAGCACAGGGAAGCAAATGCCCTCCTCCTTTGCCTTAACAGCAGCCTGCAACATGGTGGGGTGTGTACCCTCGGCAAATACCACACGTTTGGGGTTAGAGCGAGCTGTGTCATAAAGGTTTTGTGTGAATTTGCTCTCTTGTCCCATCAGTTCGCGAAGGTGCTGACGATAAGCTTTCCAGTCCTTAATAGGTGTGCGTGCCACCCCACTATCCATGGCAGCTTTAGCCACCGCCATGCTCACCTCAGTGATGAGGCGAGGATCGACAGGTTTAGGTATGAAGTAGTCAGGGCCGAAGGTGAAATTGCGCACATGGTAGGCACGATTCACGATGTCGGGCACAGGGCGACGCGCTAAGTCGGCAATAGCACGAGCCGCAGCCATTTTCATTTCCTCATTAATAGCACTGGCAGCAGTGTCGAGTGCACCACGGAAAATGTAGGGGAAACCAATAACATTGTTAATTTGGTTGGGGTAGTCAGTACGTCCAGTACTCATCAGCACGTCAGGACGTGCGGCAGTAGCATCCTCATATGAAATTTCAGGCACAGGGTTAGCCAATGCAAAGATAATAGGATTTTGTGCCATAGAGCGCACCATGTCTTGCGTTAGCACATTACCCTTTGATAAGCCTACAAACACATCGGCTCCATTCACCGCCTCGGCCAGCGTGTGAACATCAGTGCGCGACGTAGCAAACTCACGCTTTTGAGCATTCAAGTTGTCGCGGTCGGCAGTGATAACGCCCTTCGAGTCGAGCATCACCACATTCTCTTTGCGTGCGCCAAAGGCACAATAAAGGCGAGTGCATGAAATAGCAGCAGCACCTGCGCCATTCACAACAATCTTAGCATCTTCAATTTTTTTGCCAGCCACCATCAATGCATTAATGAGTCCTGCAGCTGAAATAATAGCTGTGCCATGTTGGTCATCGTGCATAACCGGAATGTCGAGTTCAGCTTTTAAGCGTTGCTCAATTTCAAAACACTCAGGTGCCTTGATGTCCTCCAAGTTTATACCGCCAAAGGTTGGTGCAATGGCCTTAACAGCAGCAATAAATTTTTCAGGATCTTTTTCGTTCACCTCAATATCAAAGGCATCGACACCAGCATAAATTTTGAACAAAAGGCTCTTACCCTCCATTACAGGTTTGCCACTCATAGCACCTATGTCGCCCAATCCGAGTACAGCCGTACCATTTGAAATAACAGCTACCAAGTTACCCTTGTTCGTGTAGCGGTAAGCATCGTGCGGATTCTTTTGTATTTCAAGACAAGGTTCAGCCACACCAGGTGAATAAGCCAGTGAAAGGTCAGTTTGAGTACGATAAGGTTTCGTTGGCACAATTTCAATTTTGCCAGGCTTGCCCATTTCGTGATAATGTAGGGCTGCCTCCTTGGTTATCTTTACCATATAATATATTGTTGGGTGGTTAAGTTATTATTACTATTCGATAGCAAATTTACAATTTTAGTTTAAGCTTGTATGTGGTTTAATATATATTTTTGACGATATGGCATTTTTTTGTTGTGTTTATTCGTAATAGTTGCATATATGAACAAATCGTGTGCATTATATGAAGCACAATAAAAGGCCAAACATAACGTTAAGTATATTACAAAGTGCTGTATATATAAGGTGTGTCAATACATGTAAGTAACGCGTTGGCGGAATTAGTAAACAAGTTGACAAGTTAACGGGTTAACAGGTAAGTTTGCCAAGCTTTTTAAGTTTCTTGTCATTCTGGCTTTAACATAATAAGTGGTGTAAAGCATACTTTAACCCATAAAACGCACATCGGAAAAGTATAAATACCTAAAAAAGTAAACAAATGATAGATTGATAGCCGAAAACAGCGTGAATAATAGGTCTAATGAATGAGTAGTACTTAAAATAATTGGTGGTATCAAAAAAAATGTCGAAATTAGCACCATTATTGAAGAAAGAATAAAACTTCGCAAACAATAAAATAAGTAATGACCATATCCATTATTACCGCCACATACAATAGTGCATCCACCGTTCGTGACACATTTGAGAGCATATTGTCTCAAACGTACCACGACATAGAATATATAGTAGTGGATGGTGCTTCGACCGACGGGACGGTAGATATAATTCGTGCTTATGAGCCACGTTTTAAAGGACGTATGCACTGGTCGAGTGAGTCAGACCGAGGCCTTTATGACGCTATGAACAAGGGCATAAGTATGGCAACAGGTGACGTCATAGGTATTCTTAACTCAGACGATTTTTACACATCAAATGATGTGCTGCAAACGGTAGCCGACACATTTCAGCATTCTCCCATGTTGGATGCAGTGTATGGCGATGTACATTATGTGTCGCCCCATGATTTAAATAAATGTGTGCGCTATTATTCATCGCGTGTATTCCGTCGCGGCTTAATGCGTTTAGGTTTTATGCCCGCTCACCCTTCGTTTTATTGTAGGCGCCAAGTGTATGAGCAATGTGGCACATTCGACTTGTCGTTTAAGGTGGCAGCAGATTTTGAAAATTTGTTGCGTATTATTTATTTAAATCACACACGTACTGTTTATTTACCTAAGGACTTCGTGACTATGCGTACTGGTGGCACGTCAACATCGGGGTGGCGCAGTCATTATCAAATAACCATGGACCACTTGCGTGCGCTGCGTAAAAATCATGTTTACTCTAATGTGTTATTATTGAGCTTACGCTATGTATATAAGGTGTGGGAAATGCTCATTCCACAAAAAGTAAATAAATAACTAGGGGGTTCAAAATCGGTATTAAAAGCGAGACCACTTTTGGGGGGCTTATTCATTGCAATTGCTGTTCGGCGATACTCTAAAACGCACATTTAATGCTTTTGCCCTTTCAGGGCGCGACTGCTC
>ERZ506772.288-NODE-288-length-16113-cov-6.33093_pt1 | contig 16113 bp, 16 predicted proteins | sample MGYA00513185_ERZ506772 | MGnify/ENA metagenome assembly ERZ506772 | reverse complement strand
CGACAGGACAGATTGGCTTCAATCTATCTACTGTCAATTGAATGAGGGAACGGCCCACACCCATCACATCAATGAACTGCTTTGGGTAATCGGGGGTTGACATTGGCCAGAAGCGGCTGCCTACGCCGCCGGCCATAATAATGATTTGTATATCGTTGTAATTATGCATCATATTGTTATTTTTCCTCTGAGTCTCCTTAAGGAGATGTTTTTTCTAAAATCATCCCATTCTTCTTTACCATTAAAGAAGGCTCCACCTTTCTCACCAAGTTCCTCCTCTTCAGAATAATGGGATGTAAACGCCTGATTATAGTCCATTATCGTGATACGACCTCAACTGCTTAAAGATTTCCTCCAAACAATCAGCCATGCAACTCGCATCCTCCAACTGATCACATAGATATGTTGCTTGAGGCTCAGGATTGTTATTTCGAATTATTGTTTTCAAAGCCTCGACAATAATCTTCTTTTGAGCAGATTCGTTAATGTTTATATTGTAAGTCATAATAGCATGCTATTCCATGAATTTGAGCCATTCTTTTCCATTAATAAAATCCATTTTATATGCGCTCTACTTTCATTTTTTTTATTGTATCCTCCATTTTTCTTAATACTTTTAAGGATGCTTTAATCTCTTTCGCTGATAAATCAGGCAATCCTTGATGTCCATGAGATGATTGGTGTAGAGCAACCTTTTGATAGATAGTCATAGCCTGCAATTGTTCTGCTAATTTATCCGCACCATCATTAGAATCATTGAATCTAGCAATAACATTGTTAATTTTATTAAGTTGATTATCAAGAGGATCATCTTTCAAAATAGAAACAATAGATTTTATTAAATCATTATATGTCTCTATCCTGTTTCCTGCGACATGAAAACTTCTATTTGAGCATTTCTTCTGAATATCAACAAGCAAATTTGAAAGTTCTTCTTTAGCTCCTGCCATTAATAATAATGTATAACGATGAAGCAGAACTTCAAAATACTGTCGTACATCATTACCTATGCTGTGTATATGTTCAGGATTATTATTCAATTCTGTTTCTATGCGAGTAATTGTATTTTCTGCAGAGATAGCATAAACTTTGTGGCTATTATTATATTCATAAATTCCTTGTCTTAACCATAGTCTATTTCTTTTATCATCTTCTTTTAAAAAGAAATCACACAAATTATAAAAACTCGTATTATGCGTAAGTAAAATGACTTGAAACTTGCTAAACTTTGTTACCAAATATTCGTACAAGAACATTCGATTGGCCGTATCAAGACTGGTGAAAATATCATCAAGAACGAGAATCTTCTTATTTCTTCTTTCAGGGGGTGCAAATAATTGAATAGACTCTAAAGCCAATAACAGAGCTACCAAATTTAGTTTTGCCTCATTAAATAAAAGATTCAAATTATCATCACTAACAAGTTCTTGATTAATATCTTGTATCACTATACGGAATGCAGCATTTTGGGAACTGGTAAGCGAAATATCCTCATAGAAGAATTTCTGTAATGAGAGATTGACTTCTGATAAAATACATAAATAAGATTCATCTGTAAGCTCAGTATCGATATTATGCCTTGCCAAGTAGAGTGATTTTAACAAAACATCCAAATCTAAAAAGCCATTGACTTTAATATCGTCACCATTAAGCATATAAACGTTATAATAATCTTTATTAAACGTTTCAAACGAAACCCCATTGATTTCTATATAAGGATCTGCTACAGATTTCTTATTCTTATATTCAATCAATATTTGACGACTAGCGTTTATTCGTTCCAATCCTTGATAACGAGCAGGTATACGTTCTTGTTCTATGCGTTCTTTATGAAATGCTAACTTTATAGCTTCATAAACAGAAGTTTTGCCTGATCCATTTTCTCCAAAACACAAAATGTTCATAGGCTTCCCTTCAGCTGTTTCGCCTCCAAAAACAACAGGATTTTCCCCAAAAGCTTTAAAATTTGAAATTGTTAACTTTCTCATTATCCTTTGCCATTTACAAAAAAATCCTCCAATACAGATGAGATATGAGTTATCCTATCTAGAAATTTTTTATGAGTAAAACCAGAATTATCACTTGTTAAATTTCTAACCTCTTCTATCTTAGAATTGGAATACGACTTATAACGTTGAAGAATTGGCGTACTACGTTGGGGCATGTCCAATACTATACTGTTACCCAAACTATTAACTTCATCCTCTAAATCTTGATGATTCCAATCACTGGAGAGACTTTTAAGATCAACTGTTTTGATAATTTTATCGACTCTATAATTATCAATAGCAGTCTGCTTAGGAGAGCTAAGATAAAAAGCTAATAGAGTGAGGCCTTTCCTTAATCTCCCTGGATTATTCCACATCCACTCATCTACATTTTTTACTAGATAATTATCTATATCCTGCTCAGAAGCAACTTTATAGATAATATTGTATATTTCAAATTTAACTGACATTGTAGACCCTCGATAGTAACAATATCGGAGAATCTTCTTAAGGAAAGATATCAGTTCCTCATCAGACGCAGTCTTGTGATAATAAATATAAACTACAAAAGCGTAAACGGGATTTTGGTTTGTATATGCATCCAAAATTTGAATCCACGCCGCCAAACGTGATGGCTCATTAAGTTTATTTCTATAATATTCTATAGCATCTAATGTATCTAGCAAGGAACTTAAAACATAACCATAATCACCTTTTTTAAATGGTGATTTATTGTCTTTTTGAAAAAATTCTCTTAAACGTTTTTCTGCAACTATTATGCCTTCCCGTCCTCTTATAATATGATAATAGTAGCGAAACAAATCATCAATCTTTATATTTAGATCTTCACACCGTGAATTGATTTCTTTCCACTTTTTTATAAACTCATCTCCCTTGCCAATAGTTAAAGACATTTGGTAAAGCTTAGCTTTAAAGATGTCAGCATCTTGTAAGTCCATACCTCGATCATTAATAGTTTCAAAAACCATCAAGGCATTTGAACGAGCCACATCCAAATCGTCGTCTTTTAACACAATTGGCAAGACATATACTTTACTGATAAAATAGTCAACAAATGACTTCTGCTTATCAATTGAAATTTTCATCAAATAGTCTTTTAAGAGCGCATAAATAGCATACCCATTGCAGACTACCTGTTTTGTACAACTCTTATAATTTGAATTTTCATTTTTTTCAGAATATTGATCATATACAGCCTCATAATCATTCACGCTTTTTCTTAAAACTTCATCAATCTGCATTTGATCTTTTACCTCAAATACATCAGAAGAAATTTTACTAAGGTAATCAGATGTACTTTCTTCTTCGTATGATTCGACCTGAATCATTCTCTTTAGTCTGTTATTATTTGGTTGAAGGATGCATAAAGACTTCAGATAAAGCCATAAGGTTATTAATCTCTGCTGCCCATCTACGACTTCTGGTCTATCATCTTTTTCGCCCTCAGCTAAAACGATATTACCCAAGAAATATGAGTCCGTATTACTTTCAAACGCTTCCAATACATCATCATACAACTGTTTACATTCCTCCATGGTCCAAGAATAATGACGCTGGTATGATGGTATTATATATCTATCGTCATTTGAGAATAATGACTTTAGATTCTTTTGTTCTGCCGATAAATATAATGCCATATTAGAATTTTATGTAACCATTAATATTTTCAAACCCCTCTGATTTGTCTTTATTTAAAGGCTAATCAAGAGATGTTAAACATAAAAATGATTGGATTTAATATTTATTTTTGGATAAAGCAAGACTGAAATGCTACTTGTTTTTAATTTATTCCGTCCTTCTTTAGTATATCACCAATATAGAGTCCCTACTATATTTCAACTAGTTACACTGGAAAAAATATTTTGTATCGTTTTGCAGAAGATAAGTTACATTCGGCAATATTGAAGCATAGACTTATAGTCTTTATCCCCATATTCTTACGCATCTCCTTTGCATCTGATATGTCGATTCATCATAAAAGTCTTGAACTCTTATAGGTACATAGAGAGCATTCGCTCTAAAAGCACATTATCTAACATTAGACCCTATTTGTATAAATCTACATTGATATCGAATGGAGAATCAAAGTCTTCCAACATGGCATGCTTCGTATCCTTCTCTGAGAGATTAGCATGTTCTGTTGGGATCTTCCAATCTATACCGAGGGTGTCGTCGAGGATGCTGATACCTCCATCAGCCTCTGGGTGATAGAAGTTATCACACTTGTACTGGAAGACGGCAGTCTCTGAAAGGACAGCGAAACCATGAGCAAAGCCCTTTGGAATGAAGAACTGAACATGATTGTCTTCTGTCAGCTCTACGGCTACATGCTTGCCATAAGTAGGGGAGCCTTTACGAATATCCACAGCTACATCAAGTACTCTGCCTTTTACGCAACGTACCAGCTTGCTCTGAGTATAAGGTGGGCGCTGGAAGTGTAGACCTCGCATCACGCCATAGCTGCTCATAGACTCGTTGTCTTGGCAGAAGTGAACACTGTGTCCCAGGATTGGGGCAACCTTTTCTTCAAACTCTCGCTCGCTGAAGCTCTCAAAGAAGTAGCCACGAGCATCACGGAAGAGGCGTGGCTCTATAATGAGAACGCCATCTATTTCTGTTTTTAATATATTCATCGTTTTTAATATTCTAAATTCTTTTTTAATGTTTGATCTTTCTCTTCAAGTATTGAAAGGAGATACTTGCCATAGTCATTCTTCAACATTGGCTGAGCATTCTCTCTCAATTGTTCTGCTGTAATCCAACCTTGGCGGTATGCGATACCTTCCAAGCAAGCTACCTTCAAGCCCTGTCGCTTTTCTAAGACTTCAATAAAGGTTGATGCTTCAGAAAGGGAATCATGGGTTCCGGTATCAAGCCAGGCAAATCCTCTTGCCATGGTCTGTACCTTCAGTTCCTTATCCTTCAAGAACTCCTGATTAACGGTGGTGATTTCCAACTCACCACGAGCAGAAGGCTTGATATGCTTAGCCACTTCCACCACCTTGTTAGGATAGAAGTACAAGCCTACTACAGCATAGTTGCTCTTTGGATGCTCAGGCTTCTCTTCAATGCTTAAGCAATTGCCTTGCTCATCAAATTCTGCTACGCCATATCGCTCAGGATCGCTAACTCGGTAACCAAAGACTGTTGCCTTGTTATTCTGCTCAGCATCAATTACTGCTTTTGCCAAAATCTGGTTCAATCCGGCACCATAGAAGATGTTGTCACCTAATACAAGACAAGTAGAATCATTACCAATAAACTTCTCACCGATAATGAATGCTTGCGCCAAACCATCTGGCGACGGTTGCTCTGCATATTCGAACTTCACTCCAAACTGGCTACCATCGCCTAAGAGGCGCTTGAAACCAGGCAAGTCAAATGGTGTTGAAATAATGAGTATCTCACGGGTACCTGCCAACATCAAGACCGAGATAGGATAATATATCATCGGTTTGTCGAAGATAGGTATCAGCTGCTTGCTGATACCCTTGGTGATAGGATACAAGCGAGTACCGCTTCCACCTGCTAATACGATTCCTTTCATTGTCTTATTGTTATCTCCTCATTAACTTTACTGCAAATTAATAGTAAAGTTAATATTCAAATTATCTAGGTTCATCATAGTATTTAAGCAAATCAAGATGAGACTCCAGTTTTAACTCCATCTTATTAATCGTTTCATCATCCCATTTACTGGTTTCTTTCAAATATTTGCCAAAAATATCTAATGAGAGCTGCTCCTCATTACGATGCAAACTGATAACAAAGTCATACCAACGCTTTAAGTCATGAGGATGACCAGATAGAGGATAGCCATCCAGCCATAATCTAAGAGAAGGATATGATTTTGGAATAACATCTTCTATAGAATATTCTTCTGATGTTTCTTCTACCTTAAATTTCCCATCTTTGCACAAAGAATCTAGGACATCTTTTCTGAAGACTTCTAGAATTTGATTGTACACATCAATATCAATATGCGTAGCACCACTTTCTGGCATAGGGATAACATTTACAACATACACGGAATTTTCTCGTTGTGAACCTGACACGATGATTCTAGAATATGGCAACTCTGATTTCCTAAAATAAACCATTACTGTATCATCAATACGAAGACATGAATTTCGTTCTGTCTTGTACGATTTAACTCTGGCAGACTGTTCAACGACCTCTAAAATCTGCGATATCGAAAGACCTTCACTACTTATTATTTTACAATCTTTGTAACGTTTCATAACATTGCCTTATTTAATTGTTTTCACTCATCCAAATTTCCAACATTCTGTTATATAGCTTTTTCTGCATACCATCGCCAGCTCCGCCAGAAAAGGAACTTGATAATCCAAAAAGTTCTTCTCCATATTTTTTTAAAGGAGATAACATCCTATCAAAGAAAACAATAACCTCTGCATAATATAATGGATTATATTTTGCAGTTTTCAGTTTTTCTTTTAAATCGTCCTCCATCTTATTATGCAATGTTGTTAAGAACATAAGAATTGCACCAACTCCTGTAGTTTTACACAATAAGGATTTTGGTTTTTCACCAACTTCTTCGGGCCACCAATCTTTAAAATTTCCACGAATAGCTGCTAAATATGCAGATAGTTCATAAGCAACATACATGTAATCAATTGTCTTTTTCTTCAATGATTCAACAGCATCTTTCCATATTCCAGTTGAAGAGAAATTTTTCAATAAAGCTTCCACAAGGAAAGCTTGCGATACATACCCCCTGCCTGTTCCCAACATTTTAACAAAACCATGAAAAGGTGAATTTTTATTGCTATCCAAATAGCTTATCAGTTTATGCGCTATATAGATTTCATTTTGTCTTGGTATACGTTCAAAATCTCCATCTGGCAATTGAATTCCGTAGATATCATAGAACAGTGATTTGTTTACTTTTTTTTGATTGAAGTTTACACTAGCGAACACTTCTGCTTGCTCCCAAATATCAAAATTCAGTAACACACAGCAATTAAATGAATATGACTCAATAAAGTTTTTAATAGCCTTGTCGTCTTCATTAAAAGAGTCAACAACTTGTTTATATAAGGACTCAAATGCACAAAAACGATGTTGCCCATCAACTATCATGGTATCATTGGGAACATTAAAATGTGCTATTTCGCCTACTTTTAACGAAGCAAACTCACCTTCCTCCATGCTACATGCCAAAATAACAGAAGTAGGGAACAATGGCACAAATTGACCAGATTTATTTGCACATATACCATTTCGTATAAATTGAGCAATCTGTTTTACACGTCTTGGATCTGTCCTTCGTTGATATTCCTCCATCTGCAAAGTACTGAACTTACGATATGACAAGCGGACATTGCCTTTCATTTCCAAAAAACTAACAGTACCTACCATTACCGCTTTATTTTGTTCTTGAGAAATTTGTTGTATAATACATTTTATCATATTGAAGCCTCCTCTGGATTATCTGGTAAACTTGGGATTTCTGGAACTTGTTCCGTATCAATATTTTCTATAGGCAAAGTGTCTGCGCTGTCAGAATTCTCTAATGCAGAAAGACGATTTTCAATGTTCTTCAAAGTTGAATTCTCAATTTCGCTACGAACAGCCTTTATTATATCAGAAGAAAAATTATCATCATTCATTTGACTTTTTAAATACTACCTAAACTTCGTCGAACTATTTTTGTTGTCGTTGTCTTAGATATATCAACACATTTTGTTTCTATATCCTTAAAAGATTTATAACCAAAAAATCCAAGTATAGTAATTACTACTGTGGTAAGAACACCAGCTATTGTCCAATATTGTTGTGTATTGTATTTTTCTTCCAGTATCGCATTATAACGTTCTTCTATGACATGCTCATGCTTGTTAATTACCTGTATCAAAGAATCTGTATAATAAGAAAACTTTTCCTCATTATAGATTGAATCAGGGCTAACAGTCAATACTATTTGGTATTCTTGAATATTTTTTTGTTGCGTAAAGTATGCAATCATACCATACACTATACCTATTACACAAACTAATATGACCAAACAAGCTGTATAGTTCAAGAAAGTTGAAAACTTATTATCCTCCATAACTATTTTGATTTTACTATTGTATATTACCAATACTGCATCCGCACTTTATTATAATGTGGTTGCACCTGTTAGTTTTATGTGATAGTTATTTTGAATCTTTTTTATGGTGAAGGATGTTAAGTACACTCCTTCACTTCATCTATTATTTCTGCATGGTAACATGGAAGTATAGACTTTTTGTCCTTATCCCCATCTTTTATGCGAGTAAGGTGTCTTCGCTATTTACTAAATGTCAAATCTATGGCATGCTGTTCTTATTTGAGAGAATTACACTTCAGTTCCTTACTGATTACCTTTCCCATCAACTTCTCTATATCGAAGAAGGTCATAGGGTCGTTGTAATCTATCTCAGAAATGGCATTATCCAGATCATTCACAGCATAACCAATCCATTCTACAGTCTCCTCCAAGTCTTTCATGTTGATTCGAGAATAGGTTTCCTCGAAACGGTTGATAAAGAAGGACTCGGCATTGGGATTCTTCTTTAAATATTGATGAAAAGTCTTGCAGACTTGGGCTTGCCCCTTATAGTTGAGACAACGAATATCTTCAAACATTGGCATAGCACAAGAATAGGACTTTACTGAAGAAACCTTCTTCCCCATCTTCTTGCGTATTTCTTTTGCCTCTGGTATCGTATCATCGTAAATGTCTTGAAACTCTTCAGGGAGCATCGATAACATTTGCTTCAAAAGTTCTTTATCTGACATAAGACACTTATTTGTATAAATCTACATTGATATCTAATGGAGAATCAAAGTCTTTCAGCATGGCATGCTTCGTATCTTTCTCCAAGAGTATACATTTCTGTAAAACTAAACGATAAAATCTTCATCATTATATCGCATTGTTTTTGCAGGAAGATAGCTATCAATGAATAATTGGCTATTAAAGAATTCCTTAACTTTATTATCTATAAAAATCTTGCTCTCAAACTCGTCTTGATTTATCATCAGCATTAATAAGCCCAATTGATGCTCTGAGAAATGAGATAAACATACATTGATATAGAAATTACGCTTATTTTCATCTGTCGTATTAATGTATTGAAGAACCATACACGACATTCTGAAATAGGAAATCAATCGAAGTCTATGACCATCAAATAGTTTTATTCTTTGTCCCTCATAATCTCTCAAGTATTTGGGGTATTCAACTTGTTTTCCTGTCATAATCTCTTTTTGAATTTGCAATAGTTCCTTGTTCAACAACAACACTTGTGGCTTACATATATCTGCAACCTCTTTATTTAAGCGGTAGGTTGAATCTTCACTTACTCCATTTATAAAAATAGAAAAACTTAGATTACGTTCTTCTTTTTTACGTTCTTCTGAATTTGTAACTGCCTTTAAATAGTCCCCCTTGTGTACAATATTATAAATAGCTTTATATTCATAGAACATATAATGGAATACTTGTTTGCCAAAGCCTACATTGTCAAGAGTACAACTCTGTTCTTGTCGCATTAATACGTCAAGGTAAGAGAAGAAATTATGTTCAAACCGCTCTTTATCAAGATCTGTTTTCTGAGCAGAATTGAATTTATATTGAATCCAAAATGCTAAGAAAGTAACATATATAGAACATATTGCAAAAAATGGAGCAGTTATTCCTCCAATAGTGTCACCAATTTGCCCCGTTTCTGTAAAATCTACGATTGCAGATATTTGTGTAAAGCAGAATGGCAACATCAATATTATCGCAGAAAAACATAATATCAATGTTGTTACAATCCTCAATTGCCTATCTGCTATAAAACTTTCGAACATTTTTCTCATGGCTCTATTGTGTTATTATAAATCCATATCAATATTTTCTCCAACAGTTCCCAAATAAGCATTTATGTCTATTGCTGGTACTGTACCTATCAACTTTAGATATTGTACAAGTTGCAAGAAGAAAGTAAAGATAGAGTTCTCCGGATGTCTGTTAAAGTTTATCGCTGTTATTTTACGAGAATCATAATGATCATAAATATCCTTTGTTTCTATACCTTTAAACTTTGCAAAACTCTTGTCATACTCTATGTAGAAGCTATACTTGTCTGCGCAGCAGCATAAGTCAAGACTCTGCATACCTGAAAGTTTTTTGAGATTTTCCTCTATTGTCTCGCATTGCTCATAGCTACTTGTTGAAGATAAAATTCCACCTAAGATAGGACTTAGAGGACGAGCAGGGTGTATACAACCTGTACATATCATAGGAATAGAAGTGCGCTTCAGTTTCCTTACACTCTCTATTTTCTTTCCTGCATATTCGATATTATTCTTAATATCTTGCTTTACTTCAAACACTGCATAAACACCTTCTGCAGGTATGTATTTGAATCCATCGTGATTGAAAATAAAGGGAGTGTAGAAAACATCATACAAAACTATGTCTATCTGCTGGCTCACGTTTCCCTCATGGTCTATTACCATCGCCTTATCTACATTGTATCGTTTAGGCAAATATGTTCGTAAGAACTCTATCCATTTATCTTCGGTGGCATCACCTTTGCTTCCTTGATGATGTATAGCGAATCTATTGATGTTTAATGCCGCATTCATTTCGGTTTGCAAACCTGCGAACATTTCTTTTAAATCTATCATACTTTCAAATTTCAATAAAATTCCACTATCGTATAAGTAAGCCTTGCTGTCCGTTATGCCACTTTCACTCAATGAGATGATAAACAATAGTGGAGTTGCTAATGCAACATTCTTGTCGTTGGCAATACCCACCATCGCTTGATAATCGGTATTGCTATATTGCGTTGTTCCTTTCGGATGTGTATGCCATTCTCCCAAATAGGTTAGACCTTGCTCTGAAAGTTCTCTCCACATCTGCTCCATGCCATCTGTTTCACGAACGAATGAGGCATAGGTACTTTCTGTTTTGGAAGGCACAACCAAAAGCTCTACAATAGCTTCATGTCCGTCTTCTGAAATGTACCCAGCAAACATTCCTCCTGTCTCATTAGGGAATGAAGCTAATGCTTTGCTATACATCTCATCTAAAATATCTTGACTTATTTTTAGCGAGAGGTTTCTATTGGCTAAATTGTACTTCATAAGCGATTGATTGTCATACCATCTTGGGTTTCAGAAATATAGAAACTACTTTCATGTTCTGCTGCTGATAACATTCCTATAATATGTTTCATTGCAAATTGAAGCTTTGTCGCTATGTCATTATAGGATGCCTTGAATGTCGGACTCCAACAACCTGTTGGATAAAACATATCTGTTGTGTCAGATTTGATAAGTTGCGAAAACAGGAGTTTGATGGTTTTCGCAATATTACTTCCTATGGCACAAACTATTTCGTTAGCATGATTGCTGATTGACAAGTTTATAACTTTTGCTTTCAAATTAAGTTTGTCAAGTGCATACATCAAACCATCATCCGTACTGCAATCAAAGATAATGTCATACCTGTTCAGAACTTCCTGCACCGTTTTCTTTATCCCTTCATTATCAATGGATTGTTTTATTCCTGAGTCCAAAGCCTTACTCGGAATCTCACATTGCACAAATGGGGAAATGGAATGCAAAATACTACTTAGTTCATAAGTTTTATCAGATACACCTGAAAGAAAATCGTAGTCCGAACGGCAAATATTACCTGGCTCTTTTAGGTCAACGTCATAATAGTCTAAATACTTTGTTCCACATCTCACCAATGTCGTAGCCACCATACTGCCGATAGCTCCGATACCTATAATCAAAATTTTCTTTTCGGCTACTTTTGAGGGTAAGCTTCCTCTTCCAAAGAAATAGTTATAGGAACAATTGTAAGTCGTAGCCCAGTCAATCAGTGTCTTTGTAAACACATTATTGATGATTGGGCGTCCACCACATCTTGTTTTTTCAGATTTGATGGGGAAATCGTTAGCTTTAAGCATTGCTACTTGCCATCGTGTTTCACCATTCGGAATTTTATAACCACAAAACAAAGGGACTCTCTTTGCTTCATTCTTCTTTTGTGACCACATCTTTAAAAACTCCATCTGACTCCAGGAGAACAAGGAAGACATGTCGGTATATAACTCAATTATAAATTTGTCATATACGGATGGTGCTTGGTCTAAAAAACAATAGATACCCTCAAACTTGATTTGTCGCTGCATTCCTTGTTCCCATTGACAACCGTTCTGGACATTGTGCGCCTTGCTATTAAAGGTGTTTGCCAAAAAAGTGTCCATGCGTTTACCATCATGACAGCCAGGTACTAACATTACTAAATCCACAGTACCATAGTCTCCATGAGGGAATTCATTCGATGTATCCGTATAGAAGAAATTGTAATAGATATCATCTATCAATTTGCGTTCGACAACCAATTCTTCATAATGATCATCTTTTTCTTTTCTGACATAGTACTTGTCTATCCATTCTTTTAGACGTGACAAGTCTATCAAGAATTGCGTCTCGGCATCTTCCACTTTTGGTGTATGCAAGCAGACGAAACCAGAACGCATGATATGTGGATATGTTATCAGAGAAGTATTGAAAAAGTTTATGGGCTCTTTATCATCTACCTTGAAAGGATAGTAGGGACTGATGGCTACTTTCCATTCCAAAGTAGATAGACTTTCTTTAGTCTGAGTTTCAATAACAAAATGCTTGACAGAGTTTTCTTCTTTTATTTCACTTTTCAGCTGCACAAAAGATAACTCGTCAATAACTTTTTCAATAGTTTTCTCGTTAATCATCTTTAGCCAAATCTTTGAGGATTCTTTGGATATGAAACACCTGTAAATCCTTCTTTTTTCTTATATCCGTCATCTTCCTTTTCCTCATATTTCTTGTTCTTGGGGAAATAGAATGGTAAGAAGACTTCTTCATTTGACGCTATGTTTCTAAGCATAGCATCCATTTCTGATTTCAAAGATTGTCGCTTAAACGAGTCCATCGCTGCAACAACATCGTTATTGCTATTGCCTGGATCGTAAAGATGGAAACTGTCTTCGGCTATGTTGTCACGGATATATTCCATTGTCAGTTTCAAGTCTTCCCACAATCCAGCAGAGTTCTTTCCATCCAGGGCTTTGATACTTATCAGTTCCAAGAGGAACGATTTGTAGTCTTTATTATTATGCTTTTTCCAAATCTTCAACAGACGAATAACCTTACGTTCCGTGTTTTTTCCACTGATGTGCTCAATCTGCTTGCTTATGTTGGTCTTTGTGTATGTTCCCTTTTTGAAACCCCATTGATCTTCATTGAAACAGAGATTCAAGTCTTTTGTCTTGCTGTAGTCATCATCGGATAACTCTCTACCTGGAACGACATCAATCTGTATTGGTAATTCGTCACCATCCTCTATAGGAAACTCTAAACCTACAGAGACTTTTTGCTTTCTAACAACATTACTGCCATATTCCTGTACCAATATGTCATACACATCATCAAACATGGCTTGTAGTGTATCAAATGAGTCACGTTTGAATGGCTCTACTACATCCATATCAAACTTGATGTTTGTAGCAGTATGTTTGGCTATGCTTCCAGAGTTGAAAGCAGTATATTTCTTGTTGCCATAGTGGTCGGATAACACCTTTTTGATATCATCACGTTTGGCTTGCACTTTGTCAACAAACTTTTGAACGTGATGCAACTTGTGTGTTTGCAAAACGTCACTTAAATATTTATTCTTGTCAAAACTCATATTTCTAATCCTTATTTTATATTATTAGTTTTCATTTCTGCCTAGACCTCTTTGCATACGTCTCTCTGATAGGGAAAACAATAAAGAACTCTTTAGGCTGGATGAGCAAGGCAAGCCTTGCAACACCATGACTGCTGAGCAGGAGACGAGACACGTGGATCTTTTCAAGAATCCGAAGATTCTCTTTCCTAAAGCGAAGATAGTGGGGCATCGGGACTTGCCGGGGACTACTCATAAAGAGTGTCCGTGTTTGGATGCTGGCAGTTGGGCTGCTCGTCACCATCTTGATTAACTCTTTTATTTATATCACCTCACTCACGCTCACCTCATCCATAATCTTGCGCCACAAGTCCTTGGTCATGGCGATGGTGGGGGATACGCTGAATTTATATTGCTTGCCAATAGAACGCAAGTTGTACATCACATTATGGCGACTTTGCGTTATTTGGTCTATGATGTCTGCGTTTCCTTCTTTGGTGATGATAGGGAACATATATTCAGTGTCCGTGGTATATCTATTGGCTATTTGCTGCATGGCCTTATCCCATTTGATCGTGATAGCAGGATTATTGTCAGACGCATGGGAAATATAGGTCAGCATCCCGTCTTTCACGTCGGATTTCTTCAGATAGGCTATATCCACAAATTTCATGCCTCTTGTATAAAGGGAGAACAAGAACATGTCTCGGGCGAATGCTTGCGATTTGTGAAGGTCGAGTGTTCGCAAATAATGCAACTCTGCTATTGATGGGAACTGTTGTGAGGTACGCTTGGGTTGTGGCGGTCTCTTGTTGACCAACCGAAAGATGTCTCGTTCCTGAATAATTCCACTTTTTACAGCTTGCTTATAGAATGTGCATAGTTGCGACAGGTAATAAGCAGTGGTAGATGCAGTCAATCCTTGTGCCTTCATCCATGCCTCATAGTCCTGGACAAACAGTTCGTCCCATTTGTCCATAGATGTGGGGTTGTCACCCATAAACATCAATATGCGATTGGCTGAATGCTTGCGAGTGTCTGCCGTGTGCTTTCTGCCTTCTTTCGTTAGTTCGTCGATGATCTGTTGTGCAAAAACTGCAAAATCGGTCATAACAAAAAGTGTATTTTTGTTCAACTACTCTTCTACAACTTCGAAGTCTTCCTTATGCACACCACGGATAGCTACAGCTATTCCACCGAAGTCGAAGACGAGCTGGCGGTCACGGTCTATGCGGACAATGTAGCCTTCATAGTCTTTGAATGGTCCTGAAAGGACACGCAACTTCACGTGGTCTTTGGCAAACTTCTCAAAAGCATCACGAAGGAATGTCACCTGCTCTGGATGTGTCTTCATCACATTCATAAAGGGCTGCATGATGGAGTCCTTGATGGATGCAGGTCGTCCTAAACTGCGGTCGTTGACTAAGTGAAATTGGGGAAAATGCTCTGCAAGAAATTCTTGTAGGTCATTCACGGTACCTTGCAAGAAGACAAGTCCGCTGACAGATTGCTCCAAAGTCTTTTTCACTCCTTGTTGCTTTTCTTCATCCTTGTAGGAATAACGAAGGGTTTTATGTATGAAATAAGGTTGTTTGGTATTTTTCTCGTCAGCATTAAACTCTTCCAGCCATTTCTCCAGCCCTTTAGCTGCCATGTGAAGAATAAAAATATAACTCCATGAAGTAGGGTCGGTGGAAGGGTCTTCTTTCTTTCTTATTCGTTTGCGTCGGGATATTCCTTCTACACTCGGATCCGAAAGTCTTTCAGCCCCGATAACGTGGATGCCCTTTGGTAAGCGTTTGCTTACGTCGGCTGTAGAAGGTGAATTCAAGCAATCCTGCGTCATATTCTCGTTCTACTTTATGTCCTCAGCTGCAACCATACATGACGGTTGTGGAAGCCTAGTCCATTTGTTAATGTTGTGCATAATCTTAATCGTATATAATGAGTATTAGCCATATAGCCTCTACATGTAACTTTATTTTACATCCTTTGCACTTTCTTCTTAGAAAAGGGCAACAACAGCCGAAATAAGTGCAAATCTGCCATTTACAGAAATCGTCCGAGGCAGATTTGCTAAACTTTTGTGTTAAATTTGGGGGATGGATTACAGAAAATGATAAAATTTGACAAGTAATCCAACTAATTTTCGTACTTTTGCAACTAGATTACTCTCTTCTAAGAAGAAAGGGTGAAATTTGCTAAACATTTTACCCCATCATTCCGAAGTGGGGTAAACATACCGATTTGTTTACAACTCTTTCAATATCTTTCTTATAATCCGCTCGTTGGCTTCATTGATGGTTGCTACGTCTAATGACTGTAAGTAAATCTGTGTGGTCTTGTATGAGTTGTGTCCCATGCCCTCGCTGATGGTGGCTATCGGGATGTTCA
>ERZ506772.272-NODE-272-length-16520-cov-16.5681_pt1 | contig 16520 bp, 11 predicted proteins | sample MGYA00513185_ERZ506772 | MGnify/ENA metagenome assembly ERZ506772 | reverse complement strand
GCTCGGCAAACTTACCTGTTAACCCGTTAACTTGTCAACTTGTTTACTAATTCCGCCAACGCGTAGAGTTATAGATGTTGTGGTGGCAGTTATGGTTGCCAATATCGTTTTTTTCAGATGAGTCCAATATCAGTCTTTCAATAAAGCTCCCCTTTAGTGCAAAAATACGCGTTGGCGAAATTAGTAAATAAGTTGACGACTATTATCCCGAACCCCGTGTTTAGATTATAAGTGAACACCTATGACGTTTTATGAAGTGTAAGAAGTCGATGATGCGTTTAAGCAAATACGCAGTGCAACAAACAAAAAGAGTCTTGCAAGTAAACTACTTGTAAGACTCTAATAAAATATTGCGCTTCAGGATGGGCTTGAACCAACGACCCCCTGATTAACAGTCAGGTGCTCTAACCAACTGAGCTACTGAAGCCTAACAATTCAGCTTGTGATAAATTCTACTAGGTGCGCTTCAGGATGGGCTTGAACCAACGACCCCCTGATTAACAGTCAGGTGCTCTAACCAACTGAGCTACTGAAGCATTAGGTGAAAAACTTATCACTCTTTTGCTGAATTGCGGTGCAAAGGTAAGGGTTATTTTTGAAATAAACCATATCTTTGCACAGAAATTTTCAAAAAAAATTAAGATGACAGATATTTTGGGCATAGGAAACGCCCTTGTTGACGCCCTTGTGCAAGTAGATAACGAGTTGATTATCAATGAGTTAAATTTGCAAAAAGGAGCAATGCAACTCATTGATACCGAACGCTACCTACAAGTGCAACATCGCATGGCAAACATGCATCCTAAGCGCACAACGGGTGGTTCGGCCTGTAATACGCTGCTGGCGGTGGCCCAAATGGGAGGTCATGCAGGTGTGATAGGCAATGTGGGGCGCGATGAGCCTGGCCAATTTTTTAGTAACAGTTTTAAGGCTTTGGGTGTTGATACCTTGCTGAGCTATGACGACGACTTGCCTACGGGGGTAGCCTCTACCTTTATTACACCCGATGGGCAACGCACCTTTGGCACATATTTAGGTGCAGCTGCTAATTTAAAACCCGACAAACTTCAGGCCGAATGGTTCGATGGCTATCGCTACTTTTACATTGAGGGCTACTTGGTGCAAGACCATTCACTCATACGTCGTGCCATAGAACTGGCTCATGAAGCTGGCTTAAAAGTGTGCATCGACTTGGCCAGCTATAATATTGTGGCCGATGATCGTGAATTCTTTGCCGAAATTCTGCCACAAGTTGATATTGTCTTTGCCAATGAACAAGAGGCTGCGGCTTTTACTGGGTCAGATGATGCACAACACAATGTTGAGGAGTTAGCCCGTTTATGTCACATAGCTGTAGTAAAAATAGGCAAGCGTGGCGTATTGGTACGTCGTGGCACAGAGCAAGTGCTATGCCCTGCACGCGACGTGCCTCATGTGGTCGACACCACAGCAGCGGGCGACTATTTCTCAGCAGGCTTTATGTATGCTCTGGCCGCAGGCCGCTCTCTTATGACGTGCGCACGCCTTGGCTCTTTGTTAGCAGGACACATTATTGAGGTGGTAGGCACAGCACTTACTACTGAGGTGTGGGCTGACATCAAGCGCGAGTATGAGAGTTGGGAGTGTTAACGGGGTAACGGGGTAACAGATAACCTTGTTAAGTTTTTTAGCTACTTATCATGCTGACTTTAACCTAAAGTATAGCATACTTATTACCCCGTTAGCCAAGAATCCGTCAATGGGTGAAAAGTTTAAACCAGTTCAATAGCACACAACGCATCATGAAGTCATACAAGCAAATATATTACATACTAACACTATTCACCTTGTTAATGGGTGTGGGCAGTATTTTGCCCTTGCAAGCACAAACGGCCACCACACCTGTTAATCATAACTTTGAGGTGGCTAAGAATCTTGACATATTTAATACGCTCTATCGCGATCTCGACCTTTATTATGTTGACACGTTAGATGCTCGTCGCAATATAGACAATGCTGCCAACTACATGCTCATGATGCTCGACCCTTACACCGAGTATTATGCTGAAGAGAATGCTGATGAACTGAAACAACTCACCACGGGCAAATATGCAGGTGTCGGTATGATTACAGTTTACCGTCCCGACTACAAGCGTTGCATTGTTTCAAAACCATTTGCTGGTCAGCCTGCGGCCGAAGCAGGAGTTATGGCGGGCGACATTATTATGGGCATTGATGGCAAATCTATTGACGTTTGCACCGCCACCACCATTGAAGAGCAAAATGCCTATGCCACCCAAACCAGTTCACAGCTGCGAGGTGAGCCAGGCACTACCTTCACGCTCAAGGTACGTCGTCCCACCACAGGGCGCACACTCACCTTTCGCATCACACGTCGTAACATAGTGGTGCCCAGCGTCAGCTTGTCAACCCTTGTTACTGACAGCATAGGCTACATAGCCCTGTCGCAGTTTATTGAGGGCACAGCCAACGAGGTGCGTCGGGCTTTAGTCGATCTCAAGCAACAAGGGGCACGCTGCCTCATACTCGACCTACGCGACAACCCTGGTGGTGTAATGGAGGAAGCCATTAAAACCGTAAATTTGTTTATACCCCGAGGGCGTGAGGTCGTTACCACACGTGGCAAGGTACGCGAGCTTAATCACACCTATCGCACCACACTCGATGCACAAGACACCGATTTGCCCATCATCGTACTCGTTAACGAAGGTTCAGCTTCGGCAGCCGAAATTACCAGCGGAGCCTTACAGGACTACGACCGTGCCCTCATAGTGGGCCGACGCACCTATGGAAAGGGCTTGGTGCAACAAAGTCGAGAACTGCCTTACAAAGCGCGTTTCAAACTCACCACGGGCAAGTATTACATACCCTCAGGCCGCTGTGTACAAGCCTACAAGTTTAAAGATGGACGTCCTGTTCACCTGCCCGATTCGTTGAGCCATGAGTTTCGCACGGCCAATGGGCGCATTGTGCGCGATGGTGGTGGCATCACCCCCGATGTTGAGGTAAAGGCAGACAGTTTGCCCACCCTTATCGACTCGCTTCGCAATAGCAATCAACTCTTTGACTATTGTGTGCAATATCGTGCCCATCACGAGTCAGTGCCAGTGCCACGCCAGTTCCATTTAACTGACGAGGAGTATACTGACTTTTGCAACTTTATGAAGAAAAACAACTTTAAGTACGATCGTCTCAGTTTGCGTTATTTAGATGCCCTGCGACGAGTGGCCCACATTGAGGGCTATGACCAAGAGGCAGCAGCAGAGTTCGATGCCCTTGCCCACAAGTTGCAGCATAATGAGGATTACGACTTTCACCGTTGGGAACCCCAGATACGTCGTGAAGTAGAAGGTGCTATATTAGAGCATTACTACTTTGATGGTGGACGTGAGGAGCATTCTTTGCAGTCAGACCCCGATGTGCAACGAGCCATACAGTTGCTCCACAATCGTAAGTTAGTGCATAAGTTGCTGAGTGGAGAACCCGATGCGTAAATACACCCTTTACCCATCAAAACATCCCGAATGTTTCTCGAATGCATCTCGAATGTCAACTGAAGATGATTTGAACTCATTCAATCAAGAATGATAAGTGCCCTGTGCTATATAATAATGGTATGGGGCACTTATTTTTTTAAGGTATAGTCAAAAAAAGGTTTATTTGTAAAATGGAGTGATGGATCATAATTAGTTCATTTAATTTTTACAGTTAATAAAGTGCTGATGCAGTTTAATGTTTTATATAGTGACAAATATAATAAAATCATGTATTTTTGTCAACAAAATAATAAACAAGAACAATATGGTCAAAAATCAATTTTCGATACGACTGCATGAAGCAAGGTTGATTATGGGGCTAAGTATGGATAAACTTGTTAGTCTAACTGGAGGTGCTATCACCAAGCAGACAATATCTCGGTACGAGAAGGGCATTATGCATCCCAAGCAGGATGCTATGATGGCTTTGACGAGAGCCTTAAATATCAGTGAAGCATATTTCAAGGGAACCAGTCTGAATATAGATTTACCTATGTTGCGAACGACTTCTAATGGAAAATTATCTGATGAGAAATTGCAAGTGATAGAAGCGCAACTTTCATTTTGGGCAGAGCAATACTTTGTTAAGGAAAAGAAAGCAGGTGTGACTTCTGTTTTTATTAATCCTATCAAAGGAATGTCCGTTTTAAACACGGAAGATGCAATTCAAGCAGCCAACCTTCTTAGGGAAAAGTGGCATTGTGGTGATGGGCCGATAGCTAGCATCGTCAGATTGTTAGAGAGGAAAGGCATCAAGGTCATGTCGGCAAAACTGCCTGATAATGTTTTAGGGTTAAGTACTTGGGCAGACAAAAAATATCCCTTGATTATGCTCGATTTTCAGCAAGCCAAAACATCGGTTGAGCGATTGCGGCTCACAGCTTGCCATGAATTGGCGCATCTTCTTCTTACTTTCCCAGAAAAAACCGATTTGGATGTAGAAAAACTATGCAACAAGTTTGCAAGTTTCTTCCTATTTCCTAAAGAAACATTTATATCAGAGATGGGAGGCGATAGGTTAGATTTCTTGACACTTGAGGAAATGATAGACCTTAAGGAACTTTATGGTGTATCTGTCGCAGCCCAAGTGCATGAGGCTTGGGATTTGCAGATGATTACTCGTGAACACTATGATTGGTGGTATGATGAACGCATCAATAAGAATCACAAGGAAATAGGTTGGGGAGAATACAAATTCCCCGAGACAATCGGTAGGGAAAAGAGACTCGAATATAGAATTAATAACATTAAAACAAAATAGCATGAAACAATTGAATGATTTAACAGGCTTGTATTCTTTAAGCAAGACGCTAAGATTCGAGCTCAAGCCGATAGGAAAGACCCTTGAACATATTGAATCTAAAGGGTTTATTACACAAGATGAAAAGAGAGCAGAGGAGTATAAAAGAGTAAAGGACATTATAGATCGTTATCACAAGTCCTTTATTACGATGTGTCTTTGTGGTTTTAAGTTCAATCAAGAAGATCTTGATACTTATGCAGCATTGGCAGAGGATTTCAACAGAGATGAGAAGGCTTTCGAGGAGAGCAAGAAAACCCTTCGTAAGCAGATTGTTGGTGCTTTTAAGAAAGGTGGAGGGTATTCAGACTTATTTAAGAAAGAGCTTATCCAAAAGCATCTCCCTGAAATCGTAACAGATGACGAAGAGAAGAAAATGGTTGAGAACTTCAGCAAGTTTACTACCTATTTCACTGGTTTCAATGAGAATAGAAAGAACATGTATTCTGATGAGGAAAAGTCTACCGCTATTGCTTATAGACTTATTCATGATAACCTCCCGATGTTCTTAGACAATACGAGGTCTTTTAGTAGGATTGCAGACAGCGATGTAAGGCAGTCTTTTTGTAAAATCGAGTCTTCTTTTTCAGAATACCTCAATGTAGAGCATTTGGCAGAAATGTTTCAATTAGATTATTTCAGTGAAACTTTGACACAGGAGCAGATTGCAGTCTATAACCATGTTGTTGGTGGTAGAACCTTGGAAGATGGAACAAAAATACAGGGTATCAATGAATATGTGAATCTCTACAATCAGCAGCATAAGGACAATCGTTTACCTTTGTTGAAGCCATTGTATAAGATGATATTGAGTGACAGAGTCGCTCTGTCATGGTTGCCAGATGAGTTTGCCAATGACAAGGAGATGATTGATGCAATCAAAGAAACATACGATTCTCTAAAAGAAAACTTGACGGGAGATGGTGATGGCAGCCTTCGTAACTTGCTGCTCAATATCAATAATTACGACATTGAGCATATTTACATAGCTAATGACTTGGGACTTACGGACATTTCGCAACAGATGTTTGGCCAGTATGATGTATATACATCTGCTATCAAGCAAGAGCTGCGCAATAGCGTTACTCCAACAGCTAAGGAACGTCGTGAGCCAGAACTTTATGCCGAGCGTATAAACAAACTATTTAAATCCACCAAGAGTTTCTCTGTGGCGTATCTCAATTCACTGGTTGATGCAGAACACACCATTCAAAATTACTATCAGCAATTGGGAGCCTATGACCGCGATGGAGAACAACGAATAAACTTGTTCACTCAGTTAGAAATGGCTTATGTAGCCGCTAAAGACATCCTTTCGGGCAAACACGGAAACATTAGCCAAACTGATGCAGAAATAGCCATCATAAAAAATCTCCTTGATGCCTATAAGTCTCTACAGCATTTCATCAAGCCCTTGCTCGGAAATGGTGACGAGGCAGACAAGGACAACGAGTTCGATGCCAAGCTCCGTGAAGTATGGGATGCATTGGATATTGTGACGCCTTTGTATAATAAGGTGCGTAACTGGCTTACACGAAAGCCATATAGCACGGAGAAGATTAAACTCAACTTTGAGAATGCTCAACTATTGAATGGATGGGATAAGAACAAGGAGACGGATTGTACTTCTGTGCTTCTTCGCAAAGATGGAAAATATTTTCTTGCCATAATGGACAAAAAGGCAAACCGTGCATTTGATGTTGAAGATTTACCATGTGATGGAATCTGCTTTGAAAAAATGAATTATAAACAGATTGCACTACCTATGGGGTTGGGAGCTTTTGTTAGGAAATGTACAGGTTCAGCAAAGAAATTGGGATGGACATGTCCTTCAAGCTTATTAAATAAGGACATGAAAATTATCATTAAAGATGATGAAGCAACGAATGTGCTGCCCAGTTTGATAGAATGCTATAAAGACTTTCTTAATATTTATGAGAAGGATGGATTTAAGTATAAAGATTTCAACTTTAAATTTAAGCCAACGCATGAATATAAAAAGCTTAGCCATTTCTTTGCTGAGGTACCAACTCAAGGGTACAAGATTACTTTCCGCAAAGTTTCAGAATCATTTATCAACCAACTCGTTGATGAAGGTAAACTCTATCTCTTCCAAATATGGAACAAGGATTTCTCTGAGTTTAGCAAGGGTTCTCCTAACATGCATACCCTTTATTGGAAAATGCTGTTTGATGAGCGTAATTTAGCGGATGTAGTTTACAAGCTTAATGGGCAAGCTGAAGTGTTCTATCGTAAGAGTAGTCTTGATGTGGCAAATACTACCATACATAAGGCGCATCAGCCGATTCTGAATAAGAACCAAGAAAACAAAAAGCAGCAAAGTACCTTTGATTATGATATTATCAAGAATCGCCGTTATACGGTAGATAAATTCCAGTTTCATGTGCCTATCTCAATTAACTTTAAGGCTACGGGACGAGATAATGTGAACTCACAAGTTCTTGACATCATTCGCAACGGTGGCATCAAGCATATCATTGGCATCGACCGTGGCGAACGCCATTTGCTCTACCTCTCTCTTATAGACCTAAAGGGAAATATAGTCAAGCAGATGACACTCAACGACATTGTTAATGAGTACAATGGCAACACTTATGCTACTAACTACAGAGACTTGTTGGCAGAACGTGAAGGCAATCGTACTGAGGCTCGTAAGAACTGGAAGAAAATTGAGAACATCAAGGACATCAAGCAGGGGTACTTGAGTCAAGTTGTTCATATCATCAGCAAGATGATGGTGGAATATGATGCCATCGTTGTGCTTGAAGACTTGAATATGGGATTTATGCGAGGCAGACAGAAAATTGAGCGTAGTGTATATGAACAATTTGAAAAAATGCTGATAGACAAGCTGAATTATTACGTTGACAAGCAGAAAGATGTCAATGAGGCTGGAGGCTTGTTACATGCCTTGCAGTTGACAAGTAGGTTTGAGAGTTTCAAGAAACTTGGTAAGCAAAGTGGCTGCCTTTTCTATATTCCTGCCTGGAATACGAGCAAGATAGATCCTGTTACAGGATTTGTCAATCTCTTTGACACAAGATACACCAATGCTGACCAAGCCCGCAAGTTCTTCTCTCTGTTCGACTCTATTCGCTATAATGCCGAAAAGAATTGGTTTGAGTTTGCGTTCGATTACGACAAATTCACGACTAAAGCGAAGGGCACTCGCACAAGATGGACTCTCTGTACTTATGGTACTCGCATTCGCACATTCCGTAATCCTGCGAAGCTCAATCAGTGGGATAATAAAGAAGTAGTATTGACGGACGAATTCAAGAAAGCTTTTGCAGATGCAGGCATTGATATTCATGGAAACTTAAAAGAGGCAATCTGCTCTTTGGAGGACAAAAAATATCTTGAGCCACTCATGCATCTCATGAAATTGCTGCTCCAGATGCGTAATAGCATTACAAACACTGAGGTTGATTATTTGCTTTCACCTGTTGCTGATAAGAATGGATCTTTCTATGATAGCCGTGTTTGCTCGTACGCTCTTCCAAAAGATGCTGACGCAAATGGTGCCTATAACATCGCAAGAAAGGGTCTTTGGGCTATTCGACAAATACAGGAAACACCTGTAGGTGAACGTCCGAATCTTGCCATCAAAAATAATGAATGGCTCAAATTTGCACAGCAAAAGCCATACAGGGATGAATGATTACATTCCACTTTCTACGTTGAATGACTTTATCTTCTGTCCGTACTCCATATACCTGCATAGCGTGTATATGGAGGCGGATGAAGATTTATACAAAGCCACTCCACAAACCAAAGGCACCATAGCCCACCAAGGCGTAGATGAAAAGAAGGGTAGCACTCGTAAGAGTGATATAATGTCACTCTCTGTCTATAGTGACGAATTGGGAATATCTGGCAAAATAGATGTTTACAAGCAAGACAAGCATCTTCTTATAGAGCGAAAGAATAACTTTATGGATAATCTTGTCGCCAAGATAGAGGCATATTCCAAGCACTTTACTTTTGATGATAGTGTGATAATCTTCGATGTAAATTCTGATAAGCTAACCAAATATGGTAATGCTATTCATCGAGACCAGCCTGCCGTCTATTTTTGATGTGCAAACCTCTGTCTTTATGAATAAGATAATAGTTTTGTTAATATGCTGAGTTACAATAAGTTAGAATGATTTTAACTTATATGCTGTTTCCATAGGGGGAGAAATTTTCCTATAATACAAAATTATCGAAATACCTTTATTTCAATATATTTCTCTACCTTTGTAAAAAATAAGAGGCTATAAAGCCATTTTAATTTCTACTATTGTAGATTCTCCTCTTGACTCTACTACTCCGTCTTGGCTATAAAGCCATTTTAATTTCTACTATTGTAGATTTCATTAAAAAATCTCTTACAGCATCTTGACGGCTATAAAGCCATTTTAATTTCTACTATTGTAGATACCGCTCGTGGTTGTGAAGATACAATGGGCTATAAAGCCATTTTAATTTCTACTATTGTAGATTTATCTCCAAACTCTTGCTCCTAAGGATGGCTATAAAGCCATTTTAATTTCTACTATTGTAGATATTAGTAGCGTCTTCATTACCAGAGTTGTGGCTATAAAGCCATTTTAATTTCTACTATTGTAGATTAATAGAACGTAGATAACGTAAAGGGCGGCTATAAAGCCATTTTAATTTCTACTATTGTAGATTCAGCGTCTATGTTGCGGCTGCTGCCTGGCTATAAAGCCATTTTAATTTCTACTATTGTAGATACTGAGCGTGCTGATGAGATTAAGTCTGGCTATAAAGCCATTTTAATTTCTACTATTGTAGATTACAGAACAAAGTTGAATCTGTTACTATGGCTATAAAGCCATTTTAATTTCTACTATTGTAGATAAATGGATGGCAACAAATGTCGTCATCTGGGCTATAAAGCCATTTAATTTCTACTATTGTAGATGGAAGCAGCGCTACTTCTTCGCTTTCTTTGACTATAAAGCCATTTAACTTCTACTATTGTAGATCCTGTTAATTTATTAAACAAATTGTTAGGCTATAAAGCCATTTAATTTCTACTATTGTAGATAATTGGGGACACATCTTGTTCGCCTGTGGGCTATAAAGCCATTTAATTTCTACTATTGTAGATAACCAAAGGAACGGCAAATCTATCAATTGGCTATAAAGCCATTTTAATTTCTACTATTGTAGATCAACAATGAAGGCGATTTGATTGAAGCACGGCTATAAAGCCATTTTAATTTCTACTATTGTAGATGGGTATCTGAACAAAACGTATTGCAAGTGGCTATAAAGCCATTTTAATTTCTACTATTGTAGATCTGTTCTGCTGTTAATGCCATAGTTCTTGGCTATAAAGCCATTTTAATTTCTATTATTGTAGATTTGAATGTTTAATGCTAACGTTATAACCTTAAAACTCAAATATACTACCCAAATACATCTCGAATGGTATTTGATGGTAATCTGAAGATGCATGAATAATGTGACCACCCCACCCAGCCACAAACGTAAAAATTGTAAATTAGGCTTTGCTCTTCAAATGGCATACACTAACTTTGCACACAAATAATAAAAAAACAAAACATAATTATGTCTGAAAGAACCGTACGTGTGCGTTTCGCACCCAGCCCCACAGGCCCATTGCATATAGGTGGTGTACGCACCGCCCTCTACAACTATTTGTTCGCACGTCAACATGGCGGAAAAATCATCTTCCGCATTGAAGATACTGATTCAAATCGCTTTGTACCTGGAGCCGAAGATTATATTATTGAATCGTTTAAGTGGTTGGGCATTGAGTTTGATGAAGGCGTAAGCTTTGGTGGCGACTTCGGTCCCTATCGTCAGAGTGAACGTCGCGATATCTACCGCCAGTACGTAAAGCAACTGCTCGATGCAGGTAAAGCCTACATAGCATTTGACACTCCTGAAGAACTCACCGCTAAGCGTGAGGCTGTACAAAACTTTCAGTACGATGCCCACACCCGTGGCGAAATGCGTAACTCACTTGTGCTGGGTGAGGCCGAAACACAACGCCTCATTGAGGCTGGCGAACAATATGTGGTACGCTTCAAGGTAGAACCTGGTGAAGAGGTTCACGTTAACGACATTATACGTGGCGATGTACGCATTATGAGCGACATTCTTGACGATAAAGTACTCTATAAGTCGGCCGACGACCTGCCTACCTACCACTTGGCCAATATTGTCGACGACCATTTGATGCAAATAACCCACGTAATTCGTGGTGAAGAATGGCTCCCCTCAGCCCCCTTGCATGTGCTCCTTTATCGCGCCTTTGGTTGGGCCGACACTATGCCCCAATTTGCACACTTGCCTTTGTTGCTGAAACCCGATGGTAAAGGCAAACTCTCAAAGCGTGATGGCGACCGTTTAGGCTTTCCCGTGTTCCCACTTGAGTGGCACGACCCCAAAACAGGCGATGTGTCTTCAGGCTATCGTGAAAGCGGCTATTTACCTCAAGCCGTTATCAACTTCTTGGCCCTTTTGGGTTGGAATCCTGGCACCGATCAAGAGATTCTTTCTATGCAAGAACTTATTGACCAATTCGACCTGTCAAAGTGCTCAAAGAGCGGTGCAAAGTTCGACTACATCAAAGGCCAATGGTTCAACCGCGAGTACATCATCAACACCCCCGATGCCGAGTTGGCTCCCGCTTTTGACAAAATACTCAAGGCCAATGGCATAGACCAACCCATAGAGCGCGTTGAGGCTGTTGTAGGCATGATGAAAATGAAAAAAATCAACTTTATTCATGAATTGTGGCCCCTTTGCGACTTCTTCTTCATTGCCCCCACATACTCAAAGGACGACAAGTTTACTCGCAAAAACTGGAAGGAGAATACCGCAGCCGAAATGACCGAACTCCTTCACTTGCTTGAAGGACTCGACGACTTTAGCATTGAAAGCCAAAAGGCTGCCGTTGATGCTTGGGCCGCAAGCACAGGCGTAAAGCCCTGGAATCCTTGGCGCGTTGCCCTTGTAGGCACCGGCAAAGGCCCTGACATGTATGAGCTTGCTGCTTTCTTAGGTAAGGACGAGACCTTGCGCCGTATGCACGCGGCTCTTGAGGCGCTTGCTTAAGTTCCCTCTTGCTCACCCCTGTGCATCAGCGCAAAAAAGCATAAGTAGGTGTTCAAAAATAAAGTTGAACACCTACTAAGTAGGTATAACACAAAAAAAGTGAAGGCGTGTACTCATTAGCCATCTACCTTATGATGTTAGGCTGCAACATAGCAGCCTTGTTCAGTCGCAAAGTGCGCACCATGATGCGTGGCCATCGCGACGCATGGCGCATACTACGACGTCAAATTGGCACCGACCGCTACGTGTGGTTTCATGCTGCCTCACTCGGCGAGTTCGAGCAAGGACGGCCTTTGATGGAGAAGTTGCGACGCGAACATCCCGAAAAGAAAATTCTGCTCACCTTTTTTAGTCCCTCAGGTTATGAGGTGCGTAAAAACTATGCTGGAGCCGATGTCATTTGCTATTTGCCCTTCGACACCCCCTTCAATGCTATCAAGTTTGTACGTTTAGCACGGCCCGAAGCCGCCTACTTTATAAAGTACGAATTTTGGCGCAATTACATTGAGGTGCTACATCGCAATCAAGTACCTGTTTACTCTGTTTCGAGCATATTCCGTCCTGGCCAAATATTCTTTCGTTGGTATGGCCGCAACTATGCCCGTGTGCTACAACGCATGACCCACCTGTATGTGCAAAACGAAGCCTCCAAACAGTTGCTCCACACCATAGGTGTTGACCAAGTGAGTGTGGTGGGCGACACGCGTTTCGACCGTGTTATTGACATACGTCGTGCTGCAAAGCCCCTGCCTCTTGTTGAGCGTTTTGCTGGTTGTTGGCGAGTGATAGTAGCTGGCAGCTCATGGCAACCCGATGAAGACATACTCATCCACTACTTTAATACCCACCCTGGGGTACGTTTAGTGCTCGCCCCTCATGTGGTGAACGAGGATCACTTGTTGCAAATAGAGCAAAAGTTACATCGCCCCTTTGTGCGCTATTCAGCCGCCACCCCCAAGAGCGTGGCCGAAGCCGACTGCCTCATTATCGACTGCTATGGTTTGCTATCGAGCATTTATCGTTATGCTACCATAGCTTACGTGGGAGGAGGTTTCGGTGTAGGCATACACAATGTGCCCGAAGCAGCTGTTTATGGTGTACCCGTCATTATAGGCCCCAACAACAAAAAGTTTCGTGAAGCTCAAGCCCTGCTGCAATGTGGCGGATGCATTGAGGTGCACAGTCAGTCTGATCTTGATCACAGCCTTGACCACTTACTCTCTGACAAAGAAGCACTCAGCGCTGCCGGACAGGCCGCAGGCCATTACATAGCAGCCAATGCAGGCGCTGTGGATAAAATAATGAATTAGTAACGCGTTGGCGGAATTAGTAAACAAGTTGACAAGTTAACGGGTTAACAGGTAAGTTTGCCAAGCTTTTTAAGTTTCCTGTCATTCTGGCTTTAACATAATAAGTGGTGTAAAGCGCATACTTACTTGTTAACCTGTCAACTTGTTAACTCGTTAACCTGAAACTCCGCCAACGGGTATTAGTAGGAAAAGGTTTTTTCCCCTAAGCGATGAGTCTTCAAGAAACTGTTGCCTATTAGCTCATAGCCGCACTACAGTTCACCTTATTCACCACATGATAGCATGAAAATACTCCACATTAACACCTCCGATCGTGTGGGCGGAGCCGCCATAGCGGCCCTTCGCTTGTTGCGTGCCCAACGCAACCAAGGCCTCGATGCACAGTTGCTTTGTCGCGACCGCTCGCTGCCACTCAGTCAAACTGAGGTGATGAACCTAAAACGCACCCCCTTTGTTCGCTCCACCAAGGCTCTCGATAGGTTAAGCATACTCTTGCACAACGGCTGTAGCACCCACAACCTGTGGCGCATTGACACCGCGCAAGTAGGCAACGACATAACTCGTTTAAAAGCCTTTCGCGAGGCCGATGTAATACATATGCATTGGGTAAACCAAGGCATGTTGTCGCTCAGCAACATAGCGAAAATTATCACAAGTGGCAAGCGTGTAGTGTGGACACTTCACGACATGTGGCCTTTTACCAGCCTATGCCATCAAGCCGCAGCGTGTCAACGTTGGCGTGCCGAGGGCTGTGGTCACTGCCCATTGCTCAAGCACCCCAGTGCTAACGACCTCTCAGCAAAGGTTTATGCGCAAAAGGCTAAGGTGTATGCCAAAGGCCATTTCACCGCAGTGGGGTGCAGTCATTGGTTAGCTGACTTAGCAGCAGAGTCGCCCTTGTTCAAAGGGCAGCAAGTGGTGAGCATAGCTAATGCCCTTGATACCCAAAAATATGCTCCAGCTGGCACCTTAGGCTACCCCAATCAGGCACAGGCACGTCAGCAGTTAGGGTTATCCACCACTCATCGCATACTACTCTTCATGGCCCGCGATGTGGCCGACCCCAACAAAGGCATTGACTACTTGCTGGCAGCTGTTAAGCAAATTGTTCAGCAAGCCCCCGATTGGGCCCAGCAGTTGTTAGTGGTGATGGTGGGACTTAATAGCGAACGTTATGCAGCCGCTTTGCCCCCTGTGGTGCAAACCAAGAGCATAGCTTATGTTGAGAGCGACAACCAGTTGCGCTTGCTCTACCAAGCAGCCGACATGCTTGTCATGCCTACACTCATGGACAATTTGCCCAACACCATAGCCGAGGCCAGTGCCTGCGGACTACCCACTGTAGCCTTTGGTGTAGGAGGTGTACCTCAAATGGTCGAAACGGGAGTAAATGGCTATTTAGCTCAGCCCGCCTCAGTCGACGACCTAACACGGGGCATTTTATCATGTCTCACCACCAACAGTCTCCTGTCTATGCAACGCAATGCACGCGTGCGTGCTGTTAACAATTATAGCGAGAAGGCTGTTGTTGAAGCCTACTTGAAAATTTATCAAGGTTAGCCGCGCTTGTTCCTACCATTTTCGTAGAATACAAACCCTGTCGAGTCAAACTCCAACCTACGCACATAGTAGGCTGCTCAGCATTTAGGCTCGCACCACGTCTGACCCCACAACCCCTTAATCCTTTTATTTTGGAACACCCTGACCCTGTGGCGGCGCAGCCCAAGTTTACCATAGCCACCGTCACCTATAATGCAGCCGCGCTCATTGAGCGCACCATACAAAGTGTTGAAGCACAGAACTATTCAGCCGTCGAACACCTCATTGTTGATGGCAATTCGCACGACGACACTTTGGCTCACGTACACCATTATCAAGAGCGAAATAGCCGTGCTGCTATTCGCCACGAAATAGTGTGTTGTAGCGAACCCGATGATGGCTTGTACGATGCCATGAACAAAGCCATTAATATGGCCACTGGTCAGTACATACTATTTCTTAATGCAGGCGACGCCTTAGCCGCCCCCGACACCCTTGAGTGTGTGGCACAAGCCATCATGAAAGCACGTCATAGTTCACGTCAAGAGGTATGGCCTGCTGTAGCTTATGGCGACACCTTGCTTGTAGACAATGCAGGCCATGTGCTCGGACCTCGTCGTTTGCGCCCGCCTCACCACCTTACTTGGCGCTCGTTCAAAAACGGCATGTTAGTGTGCCATCAGGCCTTTTTTGCCAACACTACCTTGGCTCGCCTTTATCATTACGACAGTCGTTACCGCTACTCAGCCGATTTTGATTGGTGCATACGCATCATGCGTCATGCTGCTCGTCATCATTTGCCCATAGTCAATGCTGAGTGTGTTATAGCCCATTATCTGAACGAGGGACTTACTACGCGTCATCACAAAGCCTCGCTCAAAGAGCGTTTTCGTATCATGGTGCGCCATTATGGTTGGGTTACCACATTGTTCAAGCATGCCCAGTTTGCCTTGCGCAATCCCAAGCGTAAATTGTGAGCAAAACCTCATTCCACACCTGTCAAGTATGAAAACGGATGCTTATAATTACGCCACGGGTTTGTGTTCGCGCAAAGAATATTGTGCCAGCGAAATAACCGACAAACTATTGCGTCGCGGCTTTACGCCCGACGAGGCAGCTGCCACCATTGAGCGGCTCGAGGCTGAGCGTTACATCAATGCCGAGCGTTATGCCCGTGCCTTTGTGTCAGATAAGTTCCGATTTAGCCATTGGGGACGTATCAAAATAAAATATGCCTTGCGTATGAAAGGCATTGACGATCAACTCATCGAAACGGCCTTAGCCGAGGCCATTGATGCCACAGAATACGAACAAGTGCGTCAAGCTTTTATAGCCGACCGCATGGCCAAAACCAAAGGGCGAACCCCTTATGAAATACGCCAAAAGGTAATGCGAGCTGCTTTGGCCCGTGGTTTTGAGGTGAGCGACTGAGTTCATTCTTTTTAGTTTTGAGGTTATAATGTTCTTTAGTAATGTTAGTTTTACCCGTTGGCGGAATTTCAGGTTAACGGGTTAACAAGTTAACGGGTTAACAAGTTAACGGGTTAACAAGTTAACGGGTTAACAAGTTGACAGGTTAACAAGTTAACGGGTTAACAAGTTGACAGGTTAACAAGTTGACAGGCTAACAAGTTGACGGGTTAACAAGTTGACAGGTTAACAAGTTGACAGGTTAACAAGTAAGTATGCTTTACACCACTTATTATGTTAAAG
>ERZ506772.265-NODE-265-length-16805-cov-17.5739_pt1 | contig 16805 bp, 12 predicted proteins | sample MGYA00513185_ERZ506772 | MGnify/ENA metagenome assembly ERZ506772 | reverse complement strand
TAACATAATAAGTGGTGTAAAGCATACTTACTTGTTAACCCGTTAACCTGTTAACTTGTTAACTTGTTAACTAATTCCGCCATTGCGTACCTATAATATATATATAAGATGATGCAACCCATTCATAGTTTTGACGAATTAACGGCTCACTTGCAACAACTGCGCCACATGGTGCGATTGGCCGTAGTGTGTGGGTCGGACGTGAGCACAGCTACTGCTGTGATGCACGCTGTGAATAATGGTTTTGTACATGCCACCTTTGTAGGCGATTGTGCCGCTGTTAAGCAACAACCTTGTGTGGCACAGTATGCTGGCAACAATATTGACTTTGTTGACACGGGTTCACAAATTGAGGCTGCAGAACGTGCTGTTGGCTGGGTATATGCGGGCAAGGCCGATGTGCTGATGAAGGGATTGCTACACACTGACACACTGCTGCGTGCTGTGCTGAACAAAGAGTGGGGCATACTGCCTAAAGGACGGGTGCTCACTCACATTGCCATGGCCGAGTTGCCCAGCTACCATAAGTTGCTGTTCCTTAGCGATGCTGCGGTTATTCCTTACCCCACACATGAGCAAAGGGTGCAACAAGTGGCTTATATGGCACAAATGCTGCATGCCTTTGGCATTGAAGAACCACGCATTGCACTCATTCATTGTGCTGAAACGGTGAGTGAAAAATTTCCACACACCATGGGCTATGGTGAGATTTGTCAACGTGCTGCTGCTGGCGAGTGGGGACCATTAAGGGTGGATGGGCCACTTGACTTGCGCACTGCTTGCGACCCTGTGGCCTTACGCACCAAGGGCATTCACTCGGTTATTGAGGGCGATGCAGATGCTTTGATTTTGCCTGACATTGAATCTGCCAATGTGCTTTACAAGGCTTTGTCTTTGTTTGCTGGAGCTAAGGTGGCAGGAACTCTGCAGGGCACTTTGGCTCCTGTGGTATTGCCCTCACGCGGCGATGATGCGGAGGCTAAATATCATAGTTTGGCCTTAGCAGCACTGAATATTTAAATTAGCCTACCTTTCTGTTATTTTAGCAAAACACGCATTGGCGGAATTAGTAAACAAATTGACAAGTTAACGGGTTAACAGGTAAGTTTGCCAAGCTTTTTAAGTTTCCGGTCATTCAGCTTTAACATAATAAGTAGTGTAAAGCATACTTACTTGTTAACCTGTCAACTTGTTAACCCGTTAACCTGAAATTCCGCCAACGGGTTAATAAGTGGTGTAAAGCATACTTACTTGTTAACCTGTCAACTTGTTAACCCGTTAACCTAAAATTCCGCCAACGGGTTATTTACATAAACAAGTATCGCTGAAAATTTGTATATTCGCGGCCAAGAAAGAACAAGGTGAATGCAATAACTTGAACAGATATGAACTTATTGCTGAACCATAGCCTATCTTTCACAAATATACAATAAACTTTACAACACATGCTAAACACTATAGTATTCGATTTAGACGGCACATTGCTTGACACCTTGGCCGACTTGGCCAACAGCGTAAATTATGCACTACGCACTCACCAACTTAAAGAACGCACCTTAAGCGAAGTGCGACAATTTTTAGGCAATGGAATACGCTACCTTATGGAACATGCTGTAGACGGAGCTGTAACAGGTGAAGCCTTTGAAAAAGTGTTTGCTACCTTCCGCACACACTATGTGGAACATTGCCTTGACACCACTCAGCCCTATCCTGGCATTATGCCACTTCTTGAAGAATTGAAACGCCATAATATTAAAATGGCTATTGTGTCGAACAAACTACACCCGGCTGTGCAAGAGTTAGCACAACGATTCTTTAAAGGCTACATTACATCTGCTGTAGGTGAAAGCGCAACTGTTCGCCGCAAGCCTAACCCTGATGCTGTGCTGGCTGCTCTACACGAATTAGGTAGTTCTACAGAACAAGCTATATACGTTGGGGACTCTGAAGTAGACCTCGCCACGGCTAACAACGCGGGGTTACCATGTGCGCTGGTTACATGGGGGTTCCGTGATGAGGATTTTCTACAATCACTTGCTTTAAAACCTAACACTACTTTTATTCACCAGCCCGCTGACTTACTGGATATTATCAATCAGCAAGCGTAAACTTTTTACTTTGACTACGCGTTGGCGGAATTTGTAAACAAGTTGACAAGTTAACGGGTTAACAGGTAAGTTTGCCAAGCTTTTTAAGTTTCTTGTCATTCTGACTTTAACATAATAAGTGGTGTAAAGCATACTTACTTGTTAACCTGTCAACTTGTTTACCCGTTAACCTGAAATTCCGCCAACGGGGTAACATAATAGCCCCGTGGCGGATTTGTTGATGAATGTGTATGCCCAATTTTTTTGATTTCCATCAGTCAGAATCTACTAAACTGAGTACTACAAACGCTAAAATTGAACCATTTTAGAACGGTTTAGAACGAGATTTGAATAAAGATTGAATAGTTCGGAACGGATTTGCATTTTTCGCTCTTTACGTTTATTTTTGTCGACGTTAAAAGACATGACAACCTCACGCAGACATTCACTAAATCAGTAGCCACGAATTCTTAATAATACATAAACAATGACAAATAACCACAATACAATTTTCCTTCAAAATCCGATTTTTCTCCTATCATCCTCCTATCATCCTCCTATCGTCCTCCTATCGTCCTCCTATCAATCCCGTATCGATCCCGTATCAATCCCGTATCGGAATACGGAAACAATACGGAAACAATACGGGATTGATACGGGAGCGATACGGAAATGATAGGAGAAACAAGGGAGAAACCTACAAAGGGCATATTTAAAATTATGTTAACGCCATTATTCATCAGTCCCCTCATGTTCAGTCAACAGTTTGAGCGGCACAAAGGACTACTACTGCGCTAAAGTAGCGTTCAACGCGTTGGCGGATTTAGTAAACAAGTTGTCAACATTATGCCGCAATGGCAAGATGGCAGTCCAAAACCAAAGCACTTAAGTAGGGCGCATTGAGTACAGACATTTGCAAACGAATGCCAAAAGCGTTGGCAATTCCACGTTTTCTTAGTACTTTTGTAGCGTAGAAAAAGGCTCAAATAAGAGAGTCTGTTCGCAACTTTAACGCAAGGCGAAACATCACAAACAATAGCGAAGCGTTCTATTCATTCTGAAGGTTCTACCCTTGCATCCATCATCACGACACAAAACATCATCATGCTTGAAATAAAAAACTTGCACGCCTCAGTTGAAGGCAAAGAAATTCTGCGCGGTGTAAACCTCACCATACGCGACGGCGAAGTACACGTTCTCATGGGACCTAACGGCTCAGGCAAAAGCACCTTGAGCAATGTTTTGGTGGGCAACCCCAAGTATGAAGTAACTGAAGGGTCCATCACCTTTAACGGCAAAGACCTATTGGCTCTCTCGCCTGAGGACCGCGCACATGAAGGCATCTTCATGTCGTTTCAGGCTCCTACTGAAATTCCGGGCGTATCAATGACCAACTTTATGCGTGCCGCACTCAATGCCAAGCGCAAATACTTTAACCAAGAGCCTATTGGCGCTGGCGAATTCTTGAAACTACTGAAGGAGAAACGTAAGTTGGTAGGACTTGACGCTCACTTTATGAGCCGCGGTGTAAACGAAGGCTTCTCTGGCGGTGAGCGCAAACGCAACGAAATATTCCAAATGGCGGTGCTCGAACCTCTATTTTCAATTCTCGATGAAACAGACTCTGGCTTGGACGTTGACGCACTACGCATTGTAGCCGAGGGCTTTAACATGCTGCGTACACCCCAAACAAGTGCCATGGTTATTACTCACTACCAGCGCATGCTCGACTACTTGAAGCCCGACTTTGTACACGTGTTGGTGAAAGGCCGCGTTGTGAAAGAGGGTACTGCTCAATTGGGCTACGACATTGAGGAGAAGGGCTTTGACTGGATTGTTAACAGCATTGAGGAGGCATGAGCATGAATAGCCACAAGCAATATACCGAACTTTACCGCGAGCACCGCGACATGGTGAATGATGGTAGCAACGGGGTGATGAACCAATATCGCGAAACGGCTGCCTCGCAACTTGATGTGCAAGGACTGCCCACTCACAAGGTGGAGCGTTACAAATACACCGATGCTGATGAGGCCTTTGCCCCCAACTATGGGCTTAACTTGCGACGCATGGCTCCTAAGGTTGACCCTTACACCACCTTCAAGTGCAATGTGCCTAACTTAAGCACAGCCTTGTTTTTTGTGGTGAACGATGTGCCTTGCCCTGCCCCTCACAACGTGATGCAGCTATTGCCCGAGGGGGTGATTGTGGACTCATTCAGTCACATAGCCGCCACACGTGCTGACTTGCTTGAGAAATTCTACAATCGCGCAGCTAACACCGACCGCGATTTTAAGTCGGGACACGATGGCGTAACATTGCTCAACACGCTATTGGCACAAGATGGGTTGCTCATTTACTTACCGCAAGGGGTTCAACTTAAGTCGCCCATTCAGGTGGTGAATGTGGCTGCTGCTCGCATGGATATGCTCTCAGTGCGACGCGTTATTGTGGTGGCCGAAGCTGAAGCCAGTGGAGCTGTTCTCTTTTGTGACCACGCTGAGGGTGACAATCGCTACCTTACTACGCAAGTGATTGAGGCTTATGCTGACGAAGGGGCACAACTCAACCTTTACAGCATTGAGGAAACTAACGAACGCACCACACGATTTTCAACTCTATATGTTGAACAGCAAGCCAAAAGCCGCATTAGCTATGATGGCATTACGCTCACCTGTGGCAAGAGCCGCAACCGCATTGACGTGCGTTTGTGCGGCAACGGGGCTGCTACTGAGCTATATGGTGCTGTAATAGCCGATGCCGACCAACGTGTTGACAACAACATCATGGTAGAACACTTGGCTCCCGAGTGCCAAAGTGACATGCTCTACAAATATGTGCTCGATGGCAGCAGTGTGGGAGCTTTTGCAGGCAAGGTGTTTGTAGCTCCTGGCGCACAAAAAACGAGTTCACAGCAAACCAATGCCAACATTTGTGCCACCCCCACAGCACGTGCCTTTAGCCAACCCATGCTTGAAATTTATGCTGACGATGTGAAGTGTAACCACGGGTCAACTATTGGTAAACTTGACGAAGGAGCCTTGCTCTATATGCGACAGCGCGGCATTCCTGAAGCTGAGGCTCGCCTTATGTTGCAACATGCCTTTATTAACGATGTGCTGCGCCATGTTGAAATTGACCATTTGCACGATCGCTTGTCGCATTTGGTTGAGCTTAGATTCCGAGGTGAATTGGGCAGCCAATGCAAAGGGTGCAAAGGTTGCAGCAACAAAAAGGGATAGTGTGGTTGCGGATTTACCAAAGGTGGCTTTAGTAATACCCGTTGGCGGAATTTCAGGTTACATCATTACTTAAAGGCCAATGGAGCGCATAGCCTTGGGCAAGCGCTTGCTGGGGTTTCAGCTTCGCCCCTTACTAAATCCAACACTTAAATTACGCGTTGGCAGAATTAGTAAACAAGTTGACAAGTAAACGGGTTAACGGGTAAGAATGTCCAGTCTTTAAGCTTCTTACCATTCTGAATTTAACATAATAAGTAGTATATCGCTTACTTACTTGTTAACTTGTCAACTTGTTTACCCGTTAACCAAGAATTCCGCCAACGGGTTTAAATTACAAATCAGTATGTACGACATAAACACAGTCCGCCAGGACTTTCCCATACTCAGCCGCGAGGTGTATAAGCGGCCGTTGGTGTACCTTGACAATGCGGCTACCACGCAAAAGCCACGCTGTGTGGTCGAGGCCATCACTAACGAATATTACTCGGTGAATGCCAATGTACACCGCGGTGTTCACTACTTGTCGCAACAGGCCACCGACTTGCACGAGGCCGCACGCGAAACGGTGCGAAAGTTTATCAACGCCCGTTCTACAAGCGAGGTTATCTTTACACGCGGCACCACCGAGAGCCTCAACTTGGTAGCCAGTTCTTATGGTGAGGCCTTCATGACTGAGGGCGATGAGGTGATTGTTACCGTAATGGAACACCATAGCGACATTGTGCCTTGGCAGTTGCTTCGCGAGCGCAAAGGCATTGTCATTAAAGTGATTCCTATGACCGACGAGGGGGAGCTTGACATGGCTGCCTACGAGCAACTATTCACCCCCCGCACACGCTTGGTGTGTGTGGCACAGGTGAGCAATGTGTTAGGCACCATTAACCCTGTAAAACGTATGACTGAAATAGCTCATGCGCATGGTGCACACTTGTTGGTAGATGGCGCACAGAGTGTGCCTCACTTTCAGGTGGATGTACAAGACATTGATTGTGACTTTTTGGTGTTCAGCGGACACAAGGTGTATGGCCCTACGGGCATTGGGGTGCTTTATGGACGCGAAGATTTGCTCGACCGTATGCCACCCTATCAAGGAGGTGGCGAGATGATAGCACGCGTAACATTTGAAAAGACTACTTACGAGCGTTTGCCCTTTAAGTTTGAGGCTGGCACACCCGACTATGTGGGTAGTCATGCATTGGCCGTGGCGCTTGATTATGTCAGTGCATTAGGCATTGACAACATTCACTTGCATGAACGCGAGTTGACCCAGTATGCCATGGAACAAATGATGCAGATTCCTGAAATGCACCTTTACGGCACAGCAGCCAACAAGGATGCTGTTGTTTCATTCAACGTGGGCAATATCCATCCGCTTGACCTTGGCACCTTGCTCGACCGTTTAGGCATAGCCATTCGCACAGGACATCATTGTGCTCAACCACTCATGCAACGCTGCGGTGTGGAGGGCATGGCACGCGCCTCATTTGCCCTTTACAACACACGCGAGGAAATTGATGCTTTAGTAGCTGGCATTGATCGTGTGCGCAAAATGTTTTAAGGATGTTCGTTATTTTGCCTCCATACATAAAACTAACAAGTGCTGTGTAGGGGTCTTTGACTCTTCGCAGCACTTTCATTTTTTTCATAGAGCATTTCAGTTCACATTGAAAGTTTCTTTTAAACACTGTACACCATGATTCTCACAACAACACCCATCATTGAAGGCCACGTGGTAAAGAACTATTGTGGCATTGTTTCGGCCGAAACCATATTAGGTGCCAACGTTTTTCGTGACTTTACGGCCAGCATTCGCGACTTTTTTGGAGGTCGTTCAAGCAGTTACGAGCAAGTGCTCAAGCAAGCCAAAGATACGGCTCTTAACGAACTGAGCATGAAAGCTCAAAGTATGGGAGCGAATGCCATAGTAGGCATTTCGCTTGATTATGAAACGGTGGGACAAAGTGGCTCTATGCTGATGGTGGTGGCCACAGGAACAGCCGTACAAATTTAATAGCACCATGCTCACACCTATCTATAATAAAGAATCACGCATTGAAGCTGGTTGTGACGAGGCGGGCCGCGGATGTTTGGCGGGTAGCGTGTATGCTGCTGCCGTTATCTTTGCCCCCGACTACCATAATGAGGAGTTGAACGACTCAAAACAACTCACAGCTAAAAGGCGTTATGCCTTACGTCAAATCATTGAACGCGATGCTTTGGCATGGGCTGTAGGGATAGTAACTCCTGAGGAGATTGACCACATTAACATACTGAATGCTTCTATCCTGGCCATGCATCGTGCACTTGATCAACTCACGTTGCGTCCAGAATTCGTAATTGTTGATGGCAATCGCTTTAAGCCTTACCACGAAGTGCCTTATGCCACGATTGTTAAAGGCGATGGTAAGTACTTGTCAATAGCAGCAGCCTCTATTTTGGCTAAAACGTACCGCGACGATTATATGCACGAGCTACACCAACAATATCCTTACTATGGCTGGGACCACAATGCGGGCTACCCCACCAAACAACACCGCGAAGGCATTGCTTTGCATGGTTTGACGCCTTACCACCGTAGGACGTTTGCAGGATTGGGCGAACAAAATTTACCTTTTGACGGCAGTTTGTAATTGTGTCTATTGACCCTTTGACTTTTTATTTCCAACTTTTGAGCCAGAAAAAATCTTACGTTCATGGTTTCAATCATTATACCCGTTTATAACGCTGAAAAATATATAACAGAAACAATACAAAGTGTATTGGCTTCTACCTACACCGACATTGAAGTAGTGTGTATGGACGATGGGTCTACCGACCATTCGCTGGATTTGTTGCGTCAAATGGCCACAACAGATAAGCGCATTGTGGTGTTACACCAAACGAATGCAGGTGTGTGCCGTGCCCGCAATGCTGCCATTGAGGCTTCACGAGGGGAATATATTCTGCCCGTTGATGCTGACGACATTTTATTGCCGCAATTTATTGCGGATGCTGTTGAAGTGCTACGCACACATCCTGAAGTGAAGGTGGTAGCTCCTCAGGCAGAATTCTTTGGTGACCGCGAGGGGACTTGGAATCTACCTCCCTTCAGTATGAAAAAGGAGGCGCATAAAAACATTTTGGCTTGTTGTGCCTTATACCGACGGAGTGATTATGAACAGACGGGGGGCGGATATTGTGCAGAGATTATAGCACGCGAGGATTGGGACTTTTGGATTAGCATGCTTAAAAATGGGGGCGAGGTGGTACGTTTGCCACAGGTGGGATTAAAATATCGCTACCACCAGAACAGCAAACGCAAGCAAGACCGCGAACTGAAACACCACGTGATTGACACGCTGAACAATCGTCACCCTGAGTTTTTTGAAAAATGGCTGAATGGTCCCTTACGCTATCAGCGTTCGTGGTCGCGCTGCTTAAACACGTTGTTACACTGGGTATGCCCTCGTAAGGTGCATACTGAGTCTGCATTTAAACAAATGCAATATTTTGTGCGTTCACTACCTACACGCTTTGGCTTTAAAGATAATGGACGCATTATGTATAAAGGACGAAATGAACTACGTGTGTTTGAAACAGAAGTGGGAAAGGTGGTGGTGAAATCGTTTTGCACACCCAATCTTATTAATCGCATTGCTTATGGTTGGCTACGCAGTTCAAAGGCTGAACGCTCTTGCCAATATGCCGCCTTGCTTCGTTCAATGGGTATAGGCAGTCCTGCCCCTTTAGGTTGGTGTAGTGTGCGCCATGGCCTATTGTTTACGAAAAGCTATTATGCGTCGCTCAAGAGCGAATTGCCTTACACTTACATTGACTTGGTAAAGGGACGAATAGCTGCTACTGAAATGCCTGATTACCTACGAGCTGTGGGACGTGTGGCGGGCAAGATGCACAATGCAGATATGATTCATCGAGACTTTTCACGCGGCAACTTGCTGCTGGGCAAGAACGCTCAGGGTGAGGTCATGGTGGAGCTGGTTGACTTGAACCGTTTGCGTTTTCACACCATCAGCATGAAAGAGGGCATTAAAAACTTTGAACGTTTGCCAGCCACAACTGAAATGCGCAAGTATTTGGCTGAGGGTTACGCTGCAGAACGTGGATATGAAGTTGAAGAATGCTTACGGCTTTGGCCCGAAACAGAGGCTATGAATAGTGCCGAGGCTAAGGCTGTAAGACATGATTGTTGAAGTTGATTATACGTGTTGGCGGAATTTGTAAACAAGTTGACAAATTAACTTGTTAACCCGTTAACCAAGAATTCCGCCAACGGGTTAATCATGCAAGATTCTATTGACATGCCTACACTAAAAAACTCCCTGACTCTACCAAGAGCCAGGGAGTTTTCATTATCAAGCAGAAAGGAGCATTAGCAAACCTTCTCTAACTTTTTCATAACGCTGAAGATGAAGATGAACGAAATGAGGCAGAGACCTACTAACACGCCCCATACAACAACCAAAGGCACTTTGCCCCAAAGGAAGCCTGGTATAGAAACCAAGAAGTTGCCTAAGGCTGTGGCTACAAACCAGCCCCCCATCATGGTACCCTTCAGTTTAGGAGGTGCTACCTTCGATACAAACGAAATACCCATGGGTGAGAGCAACAATTCACCAAAGGTCAACACCAAGTAAGTGGTGATCAGCCAATTGGGCGACACGGTGTTTTGATCGGCTGAGGTAACACCTATTGAACCCAATATCATGATAACGTAGCCAATACCAGCTACAAGCATGCCCAAGCCAATTTTGCGAGGAGCTGAGGGTTCTTTACCCTTCTTGGCCAACCAAGCAAAGAGAGCCATGCTGACAGGTGTCAAACCTACTACAAAGCAAGGATTGAACTGTTGGAAGATAGGAGCTTCAATGTTAATGCCACTTGCATCGAGCGTGAGATACTTGTAAGCAAGTCCGCCCAAGCAAGCCAATATCACTAAGGCTGAAATGCCACGGCCTTTGCCCGTCTTGCTCTGGAAGAGTGAAAAGAGTGCATAAATGATAACAATGCAAAGCAACAGGTTGGTTACATCGAAGAGCATGCTCTCAACACCTGTGGCATGCTTTTGTGTGTACTCATCAGCAAAGAAGGTGAGCGTTAAGCCATTTTGATGGAATGCCATCCAGAAGAAAATAACTACTGCAAACACCAAGCACAATGCTACAATGCGATCTTTTGTTTCGCTTTTACTGAGTTCTGGCTCTGTGTTTTCAACTGTTTTGGTAACACCATCCTTGGCAGCAGGAGCGCTGATAACCTGCTGATAAGTGTTCTTAAAGCCATAATAAATGGCAATAGAGATGATAAGCGAAATGCAAGCCACACCAAAAGCAAAGTGGTAAGAGTCGGCCTTAGTAATGCCATAAGTTTGCTGTGCATACTCCATTATTTTTACGGCTGCAGTAGGGGCAAACAAGGCACCAATGTTAATGGCCATGTAGAAAATAGAGAAGGCAGAATCGCGCTTACCCTGCATGGCGGGTGAGTTGTAAAGGTCGCCGACCATTACTTGCAAGTTGCCCTTAAATAAACTGGTGCCTATGCATATCATGGCTAAAGCACCAAACATAAGGGTGGATGCCAACCAGCCTGCTCCTGCGGGAATGGAGAGCAAAGCATAGCCTAAGAACATCACAAGGATGCCTGTGGTTACACATTTGTTATAGCCAATTTTGTCGGCTATCATACCACCAAATAGGGGCAAGAAATAAACGAATGCCAAAAAGCCTGAATAAACGGCTCCTGCTGTTCCGGCCGACCACAAAAAGTTGTCTTTGAGGAAAAGCACAAACACGGCCAACATGGTGTAGTAGCCAAAGCGCTCGCCTGTGTTGGCAAGGGCAAGGGTGTAAAGACCCTTAGGTTGTCCTTCGAACATAGATTTGTTTTAGATTATAATTGTTATTAATTGAATTCTGTTTGATTGGTTAACAGGTTAACAGGTTAACGGGGTAACAGGTTAACGGGGTAACAGGTTAACAGGTTAACGGGTAAGTTTGTCCTATTTTTTTAATTCTTACCATTCAGACTTAGAGTTGTGTATAGCATAACATACTTACCCGTTAACTTGTTAACCTGTTAACTTGTTAACCTGTTAACTTGTTAACCTGTTAACTTGTTAACCCAGGAATCTCAACTCATCCTTGAGGAATTTGCCCGTGTAGCCTACGCCACTTTGAACAAGTCCTTCGGGAGTGCCTTCATAAAGCAAACGTCCACCACCACGACCACCTTCAGGTCCCATTTCTATTAAGTAGTCGGCCACCTTTATAACATCAAGGTTGTGCTCTATCACAATAACTGTGTTGCCACGGTTAACCAACTGCTGTAACACGTCCATCAGCACACGTATGTCTTCAAAGTGAAGACCTGTTGTAGGCTCATCTAATATGTAAACGGTGCGTCCTGTATCACGCTTTGAGAGTTCGGTAGCTAACTTTACACGTTGACTCTCACCACCCGAAAGAGTGGTGGAACTTTGACCTAACTTAATGTAACCTAAACCAACATCCTGCAAGGTTTTGATTTTATGCAAAATGTTAGGCACATTTTCAAAAAATTCTACTGCCTGATTGATGGTCATGTCGAGTACATCGGCTATGCTCTTGCCTTTAAAGCGTACTTCAAGTGTTTCGTGATTATAACGCTTGCCATGACAAGCCTCACAAGGCACATAAACATCGGGCAAGAAGTTCATTTCGATGGTTTTGTAACCATTGCCTTTGCACACCTCGCAACGGCCACCACGCACATTAAAGCTAAAGCGACCTGGCTTGTAACCACGTATTTTGGCTTCGGGCAAATTGACAAAGAGTGAACGTATGTCGGCAAACACGCCCGTATAAGTGGCAGGGTTTGAACGTGGGGTACGACCTAAGGGACTTTGGTCAACAGCCACTACCTTGTCGATGTTGTCAATGCCTTCAATGCGTTCGTAAGCCAAAGGCTCACGCAATGAACGGTAAAAGTGCTGCGAAAGGATGGGCAGCAAGGTGTCGTTGATAAGAGTGCTTTTGCCACTACCCGACACCCCCGTAACGCATATCAGTGTGCCTAAAGGAAATTCGGCCGTTACGCCTTTCAAATTATTCCCCTTTGCTCCCACCAATCGTAACACATTGCCATTGCCTTTGCGACGTTCAAGCGGTACTTCAATGGCTCGCTGACCATTTAAATACTGTGAGGTGAGAGTGTGCGTTTTAAGCATTTCGGCAGGAGTGCCTTGAAACACTACTTCGCCTCCCAAACGACCTGCTTTAGGCCCCATGTCGACTATGTAGTCGGCAGCTAACATCATGTCTTTGTCGTGTTCAACTACCACCACTGTGTTGCCCAGGTCACGCAACTCTTTCAGTGAGTTAATAAGTCGCACATTGTCGCGCTGATGCAACCCTATGCTGGGCTCATCTAATATATATAGCACATTGACCAGTTGTGAACCTATTTGAGTAGCCAAACGTATGCGTTGACTTTCACCGCCCGAAAGGGTCATTGACGAACGAGCCAACGACAAATAGTCGAGTCCTACATCGAGCAAGAACTTAAGGCGTGAAAGCAGTTCCTTCAATATTTCGTGTGCTATGGCTCGCTGCTTGTTATCAAGATGGCTCTCAACATGTAGCAGGAAGTCGTAAAGTTCGGCAATGTCCATGTTGCTCAATTCGGCAATAGTTTTGCCCGCAAAGCGGTAGGACAAGGCCTCTTGATTGAGTCGTGCTCCATGACACGCAGGGCAGACGGCTGTTTTTGAAAACTGTTCAGCCCAACGCTGTGAGGCGGCACTCATTTCAGAATCGGCCATTTGCTGAATATACTTTACCAAGCCATCGAACTCTACATAATAGTCGTCGGTGGTGTGCGCTATGGCTGCAGGTATGCGTAGGCGGTCGGCTCGACCATTAAACACCTCGTCCATGGCCTCATCGGGTATGTCGCAAATGGGAGTTTTTAGGTCGCAATCGTAGTCAGCCAACACACTTTGTATTTCCCAAAATATGAGTGCATTGCGATATTTGCCTAAAGGAGCTAAACCGCCCTCTTTAATAGACAAGTGCGCATCAGGCACAACCTTGTCATGATCCATTACGCTCACAAAGCCTAAGCCCTTGCATTTGGGACAAGCACCTTGTGTTGAATTGAACGAGAAGTTATGAGGAGCAGGTTCACGATAGGACAGTCCCGACACAGGGTCCATCAACTGCTTGGAGTAAAAGCGCACTTGCCCATCGGCAGCATCGAGCAACATCATGAGTCCACTACCCTGTCGCAACGTTTCGGCCACGCTCTTTGTCAGTCGTTCACCATCTTTGGCTTGCACGGCTAACTTGTCAACCACCACTTCAATGTCGTGGTTTTTGTAACGATCCAGCTTCATGCCCGACGTTATGTCACACAACTCGCCATCAACACGCACCTTCAGAAAGCCCTTACGACGTGTTGACTCAAAGAGTTCTTTGTAGTGTCCTTTACGATTGCGAATGAGCGGAGCCAACAAATACACCTTGTGGCCTTCATAATCGCGCAGAATCATGTCTACAATCTTCTCTTCGGTGTATTTCACCATACGTTCACCTGTAGCATAGGAGTAGGCCTCACCTGCTCGTGCATAAAGCAAACGCATGAAGTCATATATTTCAGTAACCGTGCCCACCGTTGAGCGCGGATTTTTGTTGGTTGTCTTCTGTTCGATGCTAATAACTGGGCTAAGTCCAGTTATTTTGTCAACATCGGGGCGCTCTAAATTATCAAGAAAGTTACGGGCATAAGCCGAAAAGGTTTCAATGTAACGACGTTGTCCTTCAGCATATAAGGTATCAAAAGCCAACGAGCTCTTACCCGACCCGCTTAATCCCGTCACTACGCTCAAGCTATAGCGCGGCAATGTAACATCCACATTCTTGAGATTATGAACGCGAGCACCTAATATTTCAATTTTTTGTTCTGACATAGTTTAGTTAGTCGCAGTTCCGTTTTCGGTATATCCGCGCAGCAAGTTTATTACCTTTTTAATATGATACTTTCGTCCGTCAGCACCACGGGCTTGCACGTTTAAGTAGTAAGCACCATCAGGCACATCGTGTCCACCGCTGCGTCCATCCCATCCCCCCGTTAGGTCAGTCCATTCATAAAGTTTTTTACCCCAACGGTCAAACACCATAGCCTTAAATGAAATGATGCTTTGATATCCATCCTTCACACGGAACACATCATTCACTCCATCGCCATTGGGTGTAAAGGCATTCGGCACCTCAAGTTTCGACTCACTAATGGTTACACTAAAGGGCTGATCCATTTCGTAAGCTATGGTGTCGGTTCCTTGCACAAAGCTAACGCGCAGTTCTATGCTGTAAGAGCCTGACTCGTTAAAGTCGTATGTAGTATTTTCGTCATAGCGCACCAAAAAGGGGGTGCTGTCTCCTGCTTTGGTAAAACGCCATTCGTAAAGGGGAGTATAATTGCCCACATTTTCAGGGCCAGCCTTAAAGGTGGCTTTAAATGGAGCTGAACCATCATACTGGCTCTCGCTCACCTCAGCCCCATCTTCATCAACATAGGTCATGGTGGGGGTGGCCGTGGGCAACACTTGCTGTGCTGCCATAACTAAGCTGTAGCAAAGCGCTATTAGTAAAGTGAATATACGATTCATGTTTGCTGCTTATCATTTGGTACTAAATGGAGTGGCCGCACACTTGTTAGGCAGGTGTACTAAAGCCTTCTGCAATGTTTTGAACACTATTAAGTAGCACACTTATCATTCTGCTACTTTTGTGCTCAATTTTTGTGCTCCATCAAATCAACAAGTATGCTACGGGGTTGACTTGGCGAGGGCTATAAGACTGTGCGTACAAATGTGTGATGCACGCCGCAATTGCCTTATACCCTCTAAGGCCACAAAGTTAGCAATAAATGCGCAATGTGTTACTTAAGAGCGCTGAAAACTATCATTTTTCACACATTTAGCACCACGTTTAGTTGTTAAAAACGCTTTTAACATTTGACACGCTACCTAACAACTTTCACTCTACCATTGAAGATGTTTTAACTATCACAAAACACGCAGAAAGCCCATTCTCACGCAGTTTTCACACCACACGAATGATGTTTGGGTAACGGAAATACATTTCTTAAAACGAGGTGTCGAAAATGTTAAAGTAGTGATTATCAACACTTATCACTTTCATAACTCATAAAAAAATCGTACCTTTGCATTCGTAAACCTCATGAGGCGAACACTTGATGACTTATATAGCCCGAGTGTTCCTCGTGCATTTGCTGAATTTACAATGCCACTTTTCTGTGCTTCAGTGCTTACTTTTAGACTATGCATATATACATACGATACTGATGCAAACAAAGAGAAGGGAGCATACACACAGATGTAACACATCCACCTTACACCCGTGATTGCTCATAAAAGGGCAACCAAGAGTTTTAATGAAGCGGATAGTTGCTACATCCCATGTGTTTCTCCACGCATTGTTCAAAACATGGCGCAGCATAGGCAGTATGGCTAAACTGCCACGGCTTGAGCGTTGTCAGCAATCCTCATGGCAAAACAAAACAAATGACTATTAAACAAGTATTATTAGCATCACTCGTAACATTTGCATTCTCAATTAACGCAAGTGCCCAGCAGCACGGCAAAGCTTCATTTTATAGCAACCGCGCACACGGACACCGCACAAGCGATGGCTCACGCTATCACAAAGATAGCTTAACTTGTGCACATCGCACCCTACCCTTTGGAACCCTACTAAAGGTGACTAACAAAAACAATGGCAAGGAAGTAGTGGTTCGCGTAACTGATCGTGGCCCACATGCAGCAGGCCGCGTAGTGGACCTTTCAATGGCCGCTGCCCGCAAGTTGGGCATGGTTAATCAAGGTATTGCTGCCGTTAAGGTGGAGGCTATAGGCTTTGACAACAAAAACGACCGCAAAGACTACGATGCTCCCTACATTCCTGAAGTTAAATATCTCGACCCCGCCACTGGTAATTTTTACACCATGGAGGAGTGGAAATCTCGTGGCGAAAAGATTCGCCAACGTCACATGGCTGAATTGCGCAAAAAGCAACAGCCACGCTACAAAATTCTTGGCACTAAGTTAACTGCCAAGAACTCACAAAAGTCAAGTAGTACCCACTCGTGTGCTGCTCGCATCAAAAAGGATTAAGCGCACACCGCTGCTGATATCAAAATCTCGTTAATTATAAATGCTTGCTAAATGAGTTTTATTCATGGCTCATTTAGCAAGCATTTTTTGCTCAAGTTTCGGATTTAGCAAGGGCGGGCTGAATCATCATGCAAGGCGAATGCAATCAAGCTTGCTTGAATTGCTGAGCCGCAGCCGATGATGTCAATAAAAGCCCAATGGTGCACAGATGCCCAAGGCAAGCGAAGCGACACCCTGGGTTTTCGGATTTAGCAAGGGCGGGCTGAATCATCGTGCAAGGCGAATGCAATCAAGCTTGCTTGAATT
>ERZ506772.241-NODE-241-length-17814-cov-14.7678_pt1 | contig 17814 bp, 14 predicted proteins | sample MGYA00513185_ERZ506772 | MGnify/ENA metagenome assembly ERZ506772 | reverse complement strand
TGCCAGAAAACCAAGCGCCAATAACGCTTTTCTTATGTTTGCCCTCTACCAACCGTCACTTTTTCAAGCGACTTCGGCGTAGGGCTACATGCCGTCATTGCACATAGAATGCAATTTAGCGTGCCAAAGTTACTAATTATTATTGGTATCGCAAAAATTAGGGCCGAATTATTTTAAGTAGAGTTGGCAAATAAAAAACATTGATGTTGTACAACATACTCTTAGGCATGATCTTATTATCCGAACATTCCTTGTGCTTTTAAGTCTACATTCATCCAATTAGTATCATCGTTGTCATTGACTCCACTTAATACGCCACCCTACTAATTCTTATTCAGTTTGTTTATATATTCTTTGAGACTTTCTATTTCTCCATCTCGCTTGTCTATGGTTTCATGAAGTTCTTTTATGGTTGAATTTAGCACATCAATGATAGACTAAGCGTATGGACTTATCATCTTGTAAATGTCATTCTACATTAGTTTCTTTATATTCTATTCAGTCTCTTGTTCTTTGGCAACTCTATCTTCATGCTTCTTGTTGTTCGACGCCTTCAGAAGTCCATATCGCTTCATCCAGCGTTGAGCTGTAGATATGCTTGTTTTGTAATGTCTGGCGATTATTTCTTTCTTCTCTGCCTGTGTAATCTCTTCATCATACAAGCAAGTCAGATCTTCTGCACAACGTGGCTTGTTAATACTCTTCGGAGTTATTCTCTCTGTTTGTTTGCAGTGTAGATCTATAATGAATTCTTTGTCTATTTGAGGAAGTGCAGATACTTCTGTATCGAGAACCATGTTGTAAACGGTTTCTATATCGTCTTGATCATTAAGAAAAATGTCAACAGACCAACTATTATCATAGACACATTGGGTATAGAAAGTAAAGTGTTTACATAACAAATGTATTATAGCATACTTAATCTGAAAATCATAAACCTTCCCATGCGTCAACATAAGAAGCTAAACCTCTACAAGAGTTAGCTCATACAGTTTCCTTAAACTATATCTCATTCGTTGATTTATCTTTGATATATGAAAATCGAATTTGTCTTTCATGGCTGATGCAATGGAATATCCATTGTGTTGAGACACAAATATACCAGACTTTGACTTTTCTTTATTTAATACACATCGTATAAAACTTTTCTTTATGTCATCAAAATAATTGCAATAGCTATAAATTAATTGGGAGGGAGAATAAATACCTACTTTCAAAGAGTTTTTGAATTGACCGATTACCTTTTCTATATCATTGGCCAAATGTTTCACAGGAATATTGGGATGGATAGAGTAATCCTCTAATATATCTTTTATTTTCATTCGTAATTTGTTTTTGTTGTATTTATCTGTTTGAATTTAGAAAACAGCCAATTCGCCTAATATTTTTTTATTGAAAAATGAAAAATATTCTACCATAGATAATAAGTCAAAAACAGATCAATTCAACAGGTCAAAAACAGGTCAAAACGATGTTTTACAAAGCTATATTAGATGATACTATAAACATCTTCATTCTATGTATGAATAATATAAACATGAACTATTCAATACAATTAGTCTACATCATATGAATCTAATGTAATACATCATAAACTATACATACTTGTAACAACATGTTATGTTCTACAAACTTTGTCTCTGTGTTTTTAGTGTTTCTGAATAAGAGGGGCGAAGCCCCAATGAGCGCAACGCGCTCACCCTGACATTTATTTAAGTAAACTCACCTGTTTCATTGATAAATATTATAAAGACAACTCTTTCCATTCAATGATGAATTCATGCTGGAGTACATCCACAACCATATACATCGAACCATGCGGCAAGCCCAAACCTACAACTACAGTTGTATCAACCCCAATAAGTAATGCTAAGGCTCCAATCTCTGCATGGTACAATATAAACGAAACTGTTTCATGGAATTATGAATATGCCTGCAACCATGGTATTGATGTGAAGAAGCATAGCCTTTACAATTATGTTTATCGGCAGAGAAAGTATAGTGAAAAACGTGGGTAAACGCATCAAAATAAAAACCGTATCAATTTAATCTTATATAGGGTTTATTATGAGCTTGATTTCAGTATCAACATAACCTTTTAGATTATTTCGATGCAGTTTAGCATAGTTGTTTTTCGTATATTCCAAATACCATGTATCTTCGAGGTGGACAAACAATCAAAGACACAGATATGGAACAAGTCGTATTATTTTGCCGAGTCTCAACACAAATCCAAGACTATGAACGACAAGTCTCAGACTTAACTCTGCTTGCCGAGAGACATAATTGGAGTATTGCTGAAACATTTACGGAAAAGGTGAGTGGAGCTAAAAAGAATGAAGAACGTAAGGAACTGACAGCCCTCCTCGCATACGTGCGCGCGCATAATATAAATAAGGTATTGGTTACGGAACTTTCTCGTTTGGGCCGTGATACTCTGCAAGTGCTTACCGCTATTGAAAAGCTCAACAAGGCTAAAGTCTCATTGTATATCATGAACTACAACATAGAGACTCTTACCCATGATGGAAAAATAAATCCCATGAGTCAGTTTATGATTACTATCTTGGCAGAAGTAGCCCGTATGGAACGCAAGACAATAAAGGAACGTATGGAAAGTGGTTACAATAATTTCCGAGCCAACAACGGTAAAGTTGGTCGTAAAACTGGTTATCGTAAAAGTGAAGAACAGTTTCTTGAACAATACAAAGATGTCATCCGATTATTGAAAAAAGGCGTAAGTCTACGAGACATAAGCAATGCAACAGGCATATCTGTGAATACTATCAGAAAATGCAAGACTTTTATATAACTCCTTTTTATTACTGATAAATATAATAGCTCATATAGAGCTTTTTATTCGTAAAAAGTTTTTTCAGGCACTCTCTGAGTTTTATCAGGAGTGCCTGTTTTCGTTCTTATGCTTAAACCTCACGCCGTCTTTTTCCCATCAATCTTTGGGACAAAGTCGAAACCGAGTTTGTCTACTACAGACGCAAGATTATCTGGTAGGAACTCTGCATAGACTCTTTCTGTGACTCCTGTTGTCGTATGCCCCAACAATCGACTTATCTCGCTGATGTCGGCTCCTGTGGCAAGGGCAAGGACTGACCAAGTGTGGCGAGCGACATGAAAAGTCAAATCTTGTTTCCATTTCAATCCATGTGAAATGGCACGGAGCGACGTATTAATTGTATTGTTCCAAGAGTTTCGGCGACGGTAGATAGCTTCATTATCATTCAAGTCAAAATTCTCTGGCAGTAAGTCAAAGACAAAGACTTTGTTTCTGCCTTTCCATTTGTCAAGGATGCGAAATACAGGTTCGTTCAACGGTATAGTATTGCGGTTACGAGTCTTGACCTGCACCTTACGGATAACCCTATTCTTGAAATCAATGTCCTTCCATCGCAGTGTCATTACATCCACCATACGCATTCCACAAGCATGGAAGGCAAAAAGCCACATTTCAAGAAACTCCTTTCGTCTGGGTTGTTCTACAGCATCATAAGCAGCCACCAATTCTTCGAGCTGTTCCTGTCTCAGATATTTTATGTTATTCTCTTCATCGTCAAGTCTGTCCTCTTCCTTCATATACAAGTCTTGTAGAGCAGCGTTTAGGTGATGAGATACATAACCCAACTGACAAGCATATTCACACGCTTGGAGTATCGGACTAAGTGTCTTGTTTACTGTCGTTGTTTTCTTCTTGGCAAGGAAGCGGTATTTTCGAAAATCAATAAGCAAGTCCTCGTTTATCTCTGAGACATATATCAGTTCCTTGTGCTCACCATGGGTTCCTTTGTGTTCAAGTAGCAGATATTCTTCAAACTTATTCAGATATGAGATACCATTCTTCCATGTGCTCACGCCTATTTTACCTTTATTATAACGGCTTTCTATCAGTTCTTTAGCGAATGTTATGAAGTCCTTGCCTCCATCGGGACGTAACACTTCATCATTATCGTCAAGAAATGAGCGGATAATGTCGCAGGTGATGTGTTGATGAATCTCGTAATACTGGTGTATCTTCATATCTATGTCTTCAATACGTTTGTGCAGGGCATTGTTGTAGTATTTGTAGTCAGTGTTTGCTGTGGCGCGTATCTCTCCGATTCCACCATACCCTTTGTCGTTCCACTCCTTGGCAAACACACTAATGCCGGTAGACTTGCGGGCATTGTCTGCTTGCCAGTTGTATTCGATATAGATTTGGTACTTCTTGTCAGGTTGCGCTTTCTTTGGTGCACGCAACTTTAATTTTCCTTTTGGATAGCTTCGCGATATTCTTCCCATATACAATAATATGAATTTGATTTTATGCACTCTATACGCGAAGATAGCAGAAAAGTTTATCAGAATTAAATGATCAGCGAAGAAAGAATTCAGAAAGTACCGATTATTGATCATTTAATTCTTCAAAATATACTTATTTGAGCAGTTTATTTGGCGGTAAAAGAACGGAAAAAGCGGTATAGGAATATTGTTGTACAATTCCTATACCGCTTATATTCAACGCTTTAAGCTGCTTGTGTAGCTTTTTGAGCGATTAGTATTCGTCCTCGTTGAAGAGGAAGTCTTCCTTAGTAGGGTAGTCAGGCCATACGTCTTCTATGGTTTCGTATACTTCGCCTTCGTCTTCAAGTTCTTGTAAGTTTTCAACTACCTCCATCGGGGCGCCCGAACGCATAGCGTAGTCAATCAGTTCGTCTTTGGTGGCAGGCCAAGGTGCATCTTCAAGCTTTGATGCCAATTCCAATGTCCAATACATAGTGTCAGTTTATTGAGGTTTCAATTATCTTTTTACTTGTCATGGGCTGTTCTTTTGCTTAAAGGTGTTACCCTTAAAGGCAAAATTCCCATTTTGTGGCGCAAAAATACACTTTTCATTTAATAAAGCAGCTTTTAATGTGCTTTTTTTTCAGTGTATCCAGTTAAATGATTGATTTTTTTTGTCAGCGCGTATAAATAATCTGATAAACGATTTATGTAGGGCATGGTGTAAGCTTGACTCATGCGCCATGCTTCATTGGGGTGCAACTCCATTAATTCATAAAGTTCACGTTCTACACGTCGGCAAACAGTGCGCGTTACATGTGCTTGTGCAGCCACAGGGTGTCCACTGGGTAACACAAATCCATGAAACAGTCCACCTAATTGTTTACTGATGTAATCAATTTGTGCTTCAAGCATAGCCACATCTTCAGGTCCTGGTGTAGGATATTTTTCCATGAGTGACGTACTGCCACCATCAACACTGAGGTTAAACAAAAATTGTTGCACGGTTTGCAGCAGCCGAATGTCAAACAGCAAGCTACCATCAGTCAGTTCAAGAGTCTGCATTTGAGCTACGAGCAGGCCAATGTGTGAACTCAGTTCATCAAGCAATCCGTAGTAATGTATGTGGGGCGAGCACTTACTCACTTGTTCACCATTGGCAAGTGAAGTGCTGCCAGCATCACCTTTGCGAGTATAAATCATGTGTTTAAGTATTAAAGGGTTAATGATGTGATGGGCATACAACAAGGGTTGTATTTAGCCCCCTCCCTCTCTTGTCCCGTGAAGCCAATGTGCTTAATAAAAGTTTACCACATAGTGTTGCCGTTGCAAGTCGGGATGGTTAATGATGATGCCAAAGTCGTGCAAGTCAAAGGCAATAACAGCATTTGGGTGCTGTAGCAGTTGCAGCCATGCTTGCTTGTTAGCTCCCGCCACTTGGTTAAGCACCAACATGCCGCCTACTGGTAATGATTCAATTAAAGAGGTTGCAAGCTGGGGCCATAAGGGAGCTGCCATCACCATGTCGGCCATAGCTTGTGCATCGGTCACATAGCGTGTGTGAGCGCAAGCGGCTTGCATAAATTTAACGGGCAAGCATTTCATGTCGTAGCCAACCAAGCGACAACAATGTGCTTGTTGAAAGTTAGCCAGACGAAAGAGCAGTCTGCAATCTTTAAGTCGCAGGCCCTGACGCTGTTGCTGTTGTGCTTGAGCATACACCTTTTTAAGCATAGCATCGGCATAATAATGCCCCGATTCATACACCACGCCCGTAACAAAGTTAAAGGCGTAGGGCGAATGTATGCCATATCCTTGGCGATGACGAAAGCGTGTCAGCCAATTCCATGTGCGTTTAGCTATGTGGTGATGCAAAGGGGTTATCATAATAGCAAAGTTACACACTTTTGTGTTAGTGTGTGCAGTATTCAGCCTAAATTGCTAATTATTTCATCAAAATAGAACTTTTTTAGTTATAAGTTTGTGTGTAATATATAAACTACGTATATTTGCCGTGTGTTTTTCATTAAAATGTGGTCAAAAGCGATGCTAAAAATGTTATGAATACGGTGGTATTTTTAGTTTTTAGATATATAATGTCGCTTTGCACCTTGATAAGGGCCTATCGTTGTGAAATGATTGTGAACCACAAAAAAAGTGCGCCTGTGCACCATCATTGTATGGTGTGCAGGTTTTTTCTGTATATAGGCATCAGTTTTTGTGGTTAATTGCTGCGCGAAGGTAGGCTTCGGCTCGGCAGAGAAAATGAAAGTTCTTTGACTTTCATTTTGCTCTTCTCTCGCCTTGCACTCCTTTGCTGCGCGAAGGTAGGCTTCGGCTCGGCAGAGAAAATGAAAGTTCTTCGACTTTCATTTTGCTCTTCTCTCGCCTTGCACTACCTTTGCAAATCATAATCAAAACAACATTAAAAATAACATTGGTGTAAATCTTGGTAAACTTGTCAATTTGTTTACTAATTCTGCCAATGCGTATAAAATATAATATATTAAGCTGACCATGAATTGGTTAACGAACACATTACTCACCCCATCGGCCATACAAGCCGTTATTGTTATTTGCCTGATTAGCGCGTTAGGACTTGGTTTGAGCAAAGTGCGTATTAAAGGCATTAGTTTGGGCGTGACATACGTTTTCTTTTTTGGAATTTTGGCTGGAGCTATAGGGCTGCATGTTGATAGTCAGATGCTTAACTATGCTGAGAGCTTTGGCCTTATATTGTTTGTTTACACATTGGGCTTGCAGGTAGGTCCTGGCTTTATGAGCACCTTTCGTAAGGGTGGCACCACGCTCAACCTTTTAGGTTTGGGTGTAGTGGCGTTAGGCACCCTTATAGCCTTGGTGGCAGGTTGGATGGGCCTATTGCCTTTGCAGGACATGATGGGAGTGTTATGCGGTGCTACCACCAACACTCCCGCATTAGGTGCAGCACAACAAACGCTCAAGCAACTGGGCATGCCAGCTTCGGGTGCAGCCCTTAGTTGTGCCGTTACCTATGCCTTTGGCATGGTGGGGGTTATATTGGCCTTATTGCCTGTTAAGGGTTGGCTATCGCGTCATGAAAAGGCTGCCGATGATGACCACGATGATGAGGCTTTTATTGCCTCATTTGTAGTGTGCAATCCTGCTGCCTTTGGACACACGTTGGGCGAGTTGAGTGGCATGGACGAGGGCAAGTTTGTGGTGTCGCGCTTGTGGCGCGATGGCAAGGTGATATTGCCCAATGCACAAACTATACTCGAAAAGGATGACCGCATACTCGTCATAACACAAACTCGCCAAGTGGCACAGCTAACCCTCTACTTTGGGCAACGTGATGATAAAAACTGGAATGCGGGCGATGTTGATTGGAATGCTTTGGACTCAAAGCTGATATCGCAGCGCATACTTATTACGCGTGCTAATATTAATGGGCGTCATTTGGGCGACTTGCAGTTGCGCAATCGCTATGGTGTGAATGTGAGCCGTGTGCAACGTTCCGGCATACAGTTGGTGGCAACTCCTAATCTTATACTTCGTATGGGCGACCGTGTTACGGTGGTGGGCGAAGCCGAAAGCATAAAGCATGTGGCTGATGAATTGGGCAATGTGGTGCGCAGACTTGACGAGCCCAACATGGTTACTATATTTATAGGTATAGTGTTAGGTTTGTTGCTGGGTAGCATACCTGTGTTCATACCAGGCATTAAGTTTCCTGTAACCTTGGGTTTGGCTGGTGGCCCTATAGTAATGGGTATACTCATAGGAGCCTTTGGTCCGCGTTTTCACATGGTGGCATACACCACCACCAGTGCCAACCTAATGTTGCGTTCATTGGGCTTGTCAACTTATTTAGCGTGCTTAGGTCTTGATGCGGGTAAGGACTTTGTAGCCACCGTTATGCAACCACAAGCTTTGTGGTGGATAGGCATAGCACTTGTCATCACTCTCGTTCCTGTTATCATTATGAGCATAGTGAGTGTTCTCCTTTCGCGTCGCAGCTATGCCACCACAGCAGGTATGTTGTGTGGAGCTATGGCAAACCCCATAGCCTTGCAGTATGTCAACGACTCTTTGCCTGGCAATGATAAAGCTTCAGTGGCTTACGCCACAGTTTATCCTTTAGGCATGTTCTTAAGAGTTATCATAGCGCAGCTTATTGTGATGTTTTGGGCGCAGTAGGTTCACAGGTAAGTAAGTTTAGAATATTTTAAGGTGGGTCTTGAGGTCAAAATAAGCCTCACAACTTCAGAACAAACCGAAACCCCACAAACAGAACAAATACAAACAAAACAATATATGCAAAGCATTTTCAAAAAAATTCAAGCAGACCTGCTGGTAGTGCTCATCTTCTTAGCAGTAAGCGTGGCCTATTTCATTTCGCCGTTGAGCGAAGGCCTCGTTTTAGGCGGGCACGACAGCGTAGCTGCAGTTGGGCTCGGACAAGAGCAAAAAGAGTATCGAGCCACTCATGGTGGTGAAACTACTCGATGGTCAAATGCCATATTCAGTGGTATGCCTACTTATCAAACGGCACCCACGTATAGTGCCACCGACACCGTTTCGGCACTTTCGCAGATTTACGGACTCGGCACAGGACATTGGTTCCCAGCAATAAGTTATTTATTCCTTTATTTGTTGGGCTTTTACATCTTGCTGCGTGCATTCAACTTTAAGCCCTACTTAGCAGCACTTGGAGCTGTGCTATGGGCCTTTTCGTCCTACTTTATGATTATTATTGCAGCAGGACATATATGGAAGGTGATGACCCTTGCATTCATACCTCCCACCATAGGCGGCCTTATATTGTGTTATCGTGGCAAGTACTTGTGGGGTGCCGCTGTAACAGCCTTGTTCACAGCCTTTCAGGTAATGAGCAACCATATGCAAATGACCTACTACTTCTTGTTCGTCATGCTCTTTTTGGTGATAGCCTATTTTGTTGATGCCATTGTGCGCCATAAGTTAGGTTCATGGCTCAAGGCCACTGCCGTGTTGGCCGTAGCAGGTGTGTTAGGCGTGGCAGCCAATCTGCCTAACATATATCACACCTATGAGTATGCCAAAGAGTCAATGCGTGGTAAGGCCGAACTCACTCCGCAACCCGCGGCAAAAGGCGAAACGGCACAAAAGCAAACTGATGGACTTGACCGCGACTACATAACAATGTGGAGCTATGGCATAGACGAAACACTCACGTTGCTTGTGCCCGATTACAAAGGAGGTGGCTCACAATCTATTCTCGACCGCGATGGGGTAGAGGATCTACCAGGCTACGATGACTTTTACCAGTGTGCGGGACAAACGCAAGCTGCTATGCAACAAGCCAACATTCAAGCCTATCCTCCTGGAGTACAATTATATTGGGGCGACCAACCCTTCACCGTAGGCCCCGTTTATATTGGAGCCTTTGTATGCTTCTTGTTCATATTAGGCTTGTTCTATGTAAAGGGACCTGTCAAGTGGGGCCTATTAGCAGCCACCCTGTTGAGCCTGTTCTTTGCTTGGGGCAAAAACATAGGAGTGACTGACTTCTTTATCGACCATTTGCCCATGTATGCCAAGTTCCGCACCGTAAGTTCTGCATTGGTTATAGCAGAATTTACCATGCCCTTGTTGGCAGTGCTCTGTTTGTATGAAATATCGCGTAACAAGCAACTCTTTAACCTTACCAGTTGGAAGGGTGCCCCATTATGCAAGCGCATAGGTCTGCCAGTAGCCAGCGTTTTAACATTAGGCTTAAGCCTGTTGTTGTGGGTAGCTCCTGGTGTAGCGGGCGACTGCATATCGACAGCCGACATGCAAACCTTCGACATGATGCGTCAAGCAGGCTTCCCTGCCGACCTTATAGGGCGTTACATGGCAGCTATCACCTCTATGCACCATGCCATACTATCGGCCGATGCTTTGCGTTCAGCTTGCATTATAGTGTTAGGCATGTTAGTGTTGTGGGCCTATGCCACCGACAAGTTAAAGGGGTGGATGTGCTGTTCACTCTTAGCCCTTATCTGTTTGGCCGACTTGTGGCAAATTGATAAACGCTATCTTAACGACGACTCGTTTACCGACGAAACAACACAGAGTGAAGGCTTTGCCAAGTCACCAGCCGATGCACGCATATTGCAAGACAAGAGTTACTATCGCGTGTTGAATCTTAGCACAGGCGGCAGTCCGTTTAACGAAACGACTAACGCCACCTCTTACTATCATCATAGCATTGGTGGTTACCATGCAGCCAAGTTGCATCGCTATCAAGACTTGATTGACCGACAACTAAATGCTGAAATACAGCACTTAGCCGATGCCATAAACAATGCAGAGGGTGACATGACGCGTGTGCCAGGCGATAGTGTAGCGGCAGTGCTCAATATGCTCAACACCAAGTACATCATGTTTGGTAAGCAGGCAAACCAAGTTATTGAAAATCCCTATGCTAATGGCAATGGGTGGTTTGTACGCCAACTCAACTTTGTAAAGAATGCCGATGCTGAAATGGCAGCACTTGGCAAACTTGATACCAAGCATGTTGCTGTGGCCGATGAAAAGTTCCGTTCAACACTCGAGGGCACAGCACTTGATTCAGGTAGCGTAAGTTTGCAACAATATGCTCCCAACGACTTGAAGTACACCGTAGAGTCAGCCAAGGGAGGCTTGGTAGTGTTCTCTGAAATATATTATCCGGGTTGGACAGTTACCATTGATGGTAAGCTTGCTGAGTTGGGACGCGTTAACTACGTGTTACGTGCCTTGAAGGTGCCAGCAGGCAAGCATGAGGTGCAAATGACCTTCCGCCCAGCCAGCATCACTACTACCAATACCATAGCCTATGTAGCTTTGCTCTTAGTGGTAGCATTGTTTGCTATAGCCGTGTGGCGCAATTGCCGAAAAACGGAGGTATAAGAAGTAATTTAGAAAACGGGTGAACAAGTTGACAGGTTCACCCGTTCACCAAGAATTCCGCCAATGGGTTGTATAGTAAAATTAGAAAAAACACAAAACTTCAATAGTAAACCAAAGCAATGCAGCAATACCTGTTCAAGTGTTACTGCATTGCTTTTTTTGCACATAGTGCTATGTTCAAAATGCACATGTGATGCAAAAACACCCCATATTGATAGCCATCAATCATATTGAACACCACTTATAAGAGAATTGTAAATAATAATTCGTAATTTTGCCGCATTATCCCTTACTTTGCACAATTTATTTTTATTTAAACCCATAAAGGCAAATGAAAGAATTTTTCCGCGTCATGCGGCAGTTCGTCACCCCATACAAAGGCTACCTTGTAGGCTCACTCGTGTTTAACTTGCTATCAGCAGTGCTGAATGTGTTCTCGTTCGTCAGCATTATACCCATGTTGCAAATGCTCTTTGGCATTGATCAAAATCGCTACGAGTTCATACCTTGGACTGCGGCTGGCATGAGCATGAAAGACATCGCAGTGAACAATATGTATTGGTACACCACCGAACTGATGGACCAATATGGAGCGGCCACCGCCTTGCTCTTTATAGGCTTATTCCTTATCACCGCCACGTTTTTAAAAACGGGTTGCTACTTTGCATCAGTTGCCATTATGGTGCCATTGCGCACAGGCATAGTGCGCGATATACGTAGCCACGTATATCACAAAATTATTTCCCTCCCTTTGTCTTTTTTTAGCGATGAGCGTAAAGGCGACATCATTGCCCGCATGAGTGGCGATGTAAACGAAATAGAAAATTCTATTACAGGGTCGCTCGACATGCTCATCAAGAATCCCATACTTTTGATATGCTATTTTGGTGTACTCATCTACACCTCGTGGCAGCTTACCTTGTTCACCATCATCGTGTTGCCCTTAATGGGGTGGGCCATGGGGCGCATAGGGCGCAAGCTAAAGCACAAGAGCCTTGAAGCCCAAAACAAGTGGAGCGACACGATGGCACAACTTGAAGAAACGTTAGGAGGCATGCGCATTATTAAAGCCTTCACAGCCGAACACAAAATGGTAGCTCGCTTTGATAAGGCCACCGATGAGTTCCGTTCGGCATCCAACCGAGTGCAAATACGCCAAGCATCGGCTCACCCCGTGAGTGAATTTCTGGGCACAACACTCATCGTGTTGGTGTTGTGGTATGGTGGCACACTCATATTTTCTGACCATTCGCCCATTGATGCGCCTACCTTTATATTTTACATGGTCATACTTTATAGCATCATTCAGCCGTTAAAAGATTTTTCAAAGGCCTCATATGCCATACCTAAGGGCATGGCTTCAGTTGATCGCGTTAATAAAATACTGAATGCCGAAAATCCTATAACCGAACCTACCCATCCCACTCATGTTAGTGGGCTAAACGATAGCATAGAGTTCCGCAATGTGAGTTTTTCGTACAATGGCACCACACCCGTGTTGCAAGGGGTGAACCTAACAGTGCATCGCGGACAAACCATAGCCCTTGTGGGGCAGAGTGGTTCGGGCAAGTCGACATTGGTCGACCTTTTGCCGCGCTATCATGATGTTACAGGGGGCGAAATATGCATTGATGGTGTAAATGTAAAGTCGCTTGCTTTGTCTGACCTTCGTGCTCTGATAGGCAATGTCAACCAAGAGGCCATTTTGTTTAACGACACCTTTTACAACAACATCACCTTTGGCGTTGAAAATGCTACCATGGAGCAAGTGGTTGAGGCTGCCAAGATAGCCAATGCCCACGATTTCATAATGGAGAGTGAGCATGGCTACGACACCAAGGTGGGCGATAGAGGTTGCCGCTTGTCGGGCGGACAACGTCAGCGTGTGTCAATAGCGCGTGCTGTGCTCAAAAACCCAGCCATACTCATACTCGATGAGGCCACATCGGCACTCGACACTGAGAGTGAACGCTTGGTGCAAGAGGCACTTGAACGCTTGATGAAGACACGTACCACCATAGCCATAGCACACCGACTGTCGACCATTAAGAATGCTGACGAGATATGCGTGCTTTACGAAGGACACATTGTAGAACGTGGCACACATGACGAATTGCTCAAAATGGGTGGCTATTACAAGCGCTTAAATGACATGCAGCAATTGTAAGTAAGTAGGTATTCAAAATCAGTTGATTATAGGTTGAAGAGGAAGTGTAGCGGGCTACGTGACCGATGAAACCTATGTTTACTTGTTATCATACGGCGTAGAATACGACGAGGCGTATGTGTTTAAGGATGAAGGCTTTTGCCCTTACAGGGCGCGGAGACTCTACTATGCGGAAAACCCAGGGTGTCGCTTCGCTTGCCCTGGGCTATGTGCTCCATTGGGCCTTCAGCCCGTCCTTGCTAAATCCGAAACTTCAGTCAACTAATTTTGAATACCTACTTACAACCTTACATAACACGATGAAGCCTGCATTTACACATCAGCAAAATGCATGATCGCGATTGAGAAAGAACAAATGAAAAACGTACAACAGCAAATACGACTTGCCTTACACTTTGTGCTACTTTACCTATCGTTGGTGCTGGGCATGATGTTGGCAAAGCCCTTGTTTGTGTTGGCACAAAGTGCTGACACACGACAAGGCATGCACCTAACCGATGTGTTACAAATTATGCTACATGGTTTGCCACTCGACCTTGCTACAGCGGGCTACATAGTAGCCCCCGTGTGGTTGCTCTTAGGCATAGCTATATGGACCCAACGAGTGGTGGCATGGCGCAAATGTTTCAAGGCTTATGCCGTGGTGCTTGCAGCTCTGTTGGCATGTATATATGTGGGCGATGCTTGCCTTTACGACTTTTGGCACACCAAGCTCGATGCCACTGTGTGGGGCTATTTAGCCCAACCACAAGGCATGGTGCAAAGTGTGAGCATGGGTTATGCGTTAGGGGCAGCAGTAGCTATCATAGCCGTGGGCGTAGTCTTGTACTACCTCATGACACTCAGTTTTGTGGGCAAGCGAACAAAGACTAACAACTGTTCATTAATAGTTACAAACCGTACACAGCGCATAGCGTTTACAGCGTTATGGGGAGTGGCAGGCGCATTGATATTTTTAGGCATACGTGGTGGGTTTGGCAAGAGTACCGCTAATGTGGGCATGGTTTATTACAGCACTAACACCTTTTATAACCATGCAGCGGTCAATCCCGTTTTCAGCTTATTATCGTCCACCCTTAAGCACCACGATTATGGACACGAGGCACGTTATTTTAGCGAGAGCGAACGCAGCCGTCAGTTTGCCATGTTAGGCTATAACACCCAAAGCGTTGACACCGAACCTTTGCTCACCACCCAACGTCCCAATGTGCTCATTATCATAATGGAGGGCTGTGGAGCTGAGTTTGTTAATGCCGTTAACCCATCGGCACCTGCGCAGTTCACCCCACACCTCAATCGTTTAGCCCATGAGGGGGTAGTGTTTACGCAAGTTTATGCCAACTCCTTCCGCACCGATCGTGGCACCATTAGCACGTTGAGCGGTTGCCCCGCCTTTCCTGACCTAAGCGTAATGAAAATGCCAGCCTTGTGCGAACGTCAGCCCAGCATAGCTCGCACACTTAAGGCAGCAGGTTATAGCACTTCGTTTTTGTATGGTGGCGACATCAACTTTACCAATACGCATGGTTACTTGCAAAGCACAGGCTACGACCACATAAGCGGTGATGAAGCTTTTCCCGCCTCAGTGCGTCACACCCACAATTGGGGTGTAACTGACCGCATCACATTCGACACCCTATACCACCGCATTGTGCAAATGCCCGTAGGGGCGCAAGCACGCCCTTGGCATATAGGTTTTTTGACCCTTGCAAGCCATGAACCATGGGTTGTACCTTACCATCGCATCAAGGGCGATGAAATAGCTAATAGCATGGCCTACCTTGACGACTGTGTAGGACGCTTTGTTAATCGTTTGCGCTCAACCCCCCAGTGGCACAACACACTCATAGTGTTACTGCCCGACCATGGCATAAAATATGGCTCTTATAGTGACGATGCTGATCCGCGCAAGAGTCACATCCCCCTTATCATGACAGGGGGAGTCATTAAAGAGCCACGACGCATCAACCTATTGTGTAACCAAAGCGATTTGGCTGCAACGTTGTTAGGCCAGTTAGGTTTGCCACACACTGATTTTAAAATGAGTCGCGACGTGTTGAGCCGTAGTTACACACGGCCATCGGCTGTGCATGTGTGGCAAGAGGGGTTATGGTATATGGACCACACAGGTCATTCGGTGCTGAATGTACTCAAGCACGATGATGATATGATGCAGCGTAGCACCCACATGTCGGCACCAGAGTTGCGCCGAACCAACGCAGCAAAGGCTGTGCTGCAAACAAGTTACAAGTATTTGAACCATAAATGAAAAAAATTCTCATAACAGGTGCCTCAGGTTTTATAGGTAGCTTTTTGGTAGAGCGTGCCTTGGCTGAAGGAATGCAGGTGTGGGCAGCTGTGCGGCCTACCAGTAGTCGGCGCTACTTGCGCGATGAGCGCATACATTTTATTGAGCTTGACTTGAGCAATGACCTCCGCTTACAGCAACAGCTAACCCATCACCTTGAGAGTGAACAAGGGCAACCATTCGACTACGTAATTCATGCTGCAGGAGCTACCAAGTGCCGTTGTGCAGAGCATTTCTTTCGCATTAATGCCGAGGGAACAGCACGTTTAGCCATCAACCTATTGGCCACAAAGGCATTGCGCCCTGCGGGGCGTTTTGTGTTTATCAGTTCACTCAGCGTGATGGGACCTGTACATGAGCACGATTATGCCCCCATAACAGAGCACGACTTGGCACGTCCTAACACGGCTTATGGCGCGTCAAAGCTGCAGGCTGAAGCAATGTTGGCCGATGTGAAGGAACTAAACTATGTGGTGTTGCGCCCCACAGGAGTGTATGGCCCCCGTGAGCGCGATTATGCAATGATGGCCGACAGCATACGTCGTCACGTTGACTTTGCTGTGGGCTATCGTCCGCAAGTGCTCACATTCATTTATGTGGCCGACTTGGTAGATGCCGCTTTTTTAGCTCTTACACATGGACGCACGGGTCGCAAGTACTTTTTGACAGATGGTAAAGAATACACAAGCCGCACTTTTAGCGACTTGATTCAAATGCGCTTAGGAGTGCATCATGTGTTACACATCGTGGCTCCATTGTGGTTGTTGCGTGTGGTGAGTTGGGTAGCTGAACACGTGGCGCGCCTTGTAGGTACGCTTTCAACGCTTAACATGGACAAATATCGCATCATGTGCCAGCGCAATTGGCGTTGCGACATCACCCCTGCTCGCAATGAATTGGGCTACCAACCCAAGTGGCCGCTTACGCGAGGTGTAAAAGCCACATTCAGCCCCAAATGTTCGGAATGAAGTGTATAGATTACTTACATATAAAATAATAAATGACAAATATCATACGTACCCCTTACATTTCTCGTGGTCCATTGGCAGTTGAACTTGTAACCCTTGCCTACACGTTGTTCACCACCTTGCTCATATTGGTGTTTTGGCAGCGTATGGGCAACCCTTTGGCCTTAATTGAGGGTCGCGCAATGGTAATGGCGGGCATGGCATTGTTATGGTGCTTTTACAGGTTGCGCCCTAATCCTTATTTGCTATTTTTGCGCTACTTATTTCCACTATCATTGTTAGGTTATTGGTATCCCGACACGTATGAGTTTTGTCAACTATTTCCTAATCTCGACCATGCGTTTGCGGCAGCCGATTTGGCATTGTTTGGGTGTCAGCCAAGTATTTGTTTTTCACAACTATTGCCACAAAAGGTTTGGAGTGAACTCTTTCACATGGGGTATTTTGCTTACTATCCGTTAATAGCTATTACGGTGTTAGCCCCCATCTTCACCAACCGTCATCAATTTAGTCGCACAGCATTTGTAGTGTTGTGTAGTTTCTTTTTGTATTATCTCATCTACCTCTTTTTGCCAGTAGCAGGACCGCAGTACTACTTTCATGCCGTTGGCGAAGGAGTCATACAAAGTGGGCATTTCCCCCATTTAGGTGATTACTTTCGTTATCACACAGAGTTGGCCGTATCGCCAGGCCCCGATGGCTTTTTCCGTAACTTAGTTGAAAGTACACAACAGAGTGGTGAGCGTCCCACAGCAGCTTTCCCATCAAGCCATGTGGGCATGAGTACAGTACTCATGATTTTGTTATGGCACAATCGTCGTTATTTGTTTTGGGGAGCATTCCCCTTCTACATCTTTTTGTGTTGTGCCACAGTTTACATTCAGGCACACTATTTAGTTGACGTATTTGGAGGATTAGTAACAGCCGTTATTTTTTATCACTTAACGAACTGCATTTACGACAAGTGGCGCACACATCGCATGGTATAAGCAACGAAGGCTATGTTCTCAAATGGTAGCAACAAACCCCACATTCGTTATTGCGAATGTGGGGCTTGTTGCTATATATTACCCGTTGGTGGAATTTCAGGTTAACGGGTTAACAAGTTGACAGGTTAACAAGTAAGTATGCTTTACACCACTTATTAACCCGTTGGCGGAATTTCAGGTTAACGGGTTAACAAGTTGACAGGTTAACAA
>ERZ506772.182-NODE-182-length-20917-cov-14.408_pt1 | contig 20917 bp, 15 predicted proteins | sample MGYA00513185_ERZ506772 | MGnify/ENA metagenome assembly ERZ506772 | reverse complement strand
CTTTAACATAATAAGTGGTGTAAAGCATACTTACTTGTTAACCTGTCAACTTGTTAACCCGTTAACCTGAAATTCCGCCAACGGGTACTTTATGCAACCAACCGAGTTTGAACGGCTATTAATTCTGAACTTGGCAACTTTTTAACCATATAGCTTTGCCAAAATTTATTCTTGCTATTCATTGAAACGGGAAGTATTTTTCATTCGGTATGTGGCGAAGTTGAGTGGTAAGAGTGTGAGTACGCTGCAACGAGTGAAATGCAGGCTTAACTTATGGTGAGTATTTTTTATCATGTTGCTAAATTAAAATAAGCATTACTGTGTTTATGTGGAATTGTGAAGTATTATAATTACCTTTGCATTCAAAGTCGTATCTGAATATGACAAATAAAGAATTAAACAGGTTAAAAGTTGTTCTTGCTGAAAAAGAGAAACGAGCAAATGACTTGGTGAACAACTGGGAAAGGATAAAACAACCATATCAAAATGGTGTACTAATACTTGTCAGCCAGATTTGGGCAATCTTATGAAGATAGCCAAACTGCTTGAAGTGGAAGAGACAGACCTTCTCAGGGAAGATAATATAGACTGATAAAATGGCAACAGACAATAAAGGCAACAGACTCTCAATAGGGAACGATGATTATGCAGAGATACTGCGACATGCTGTCGCAGTAATTGAGCATGCACGGACGGAGATAGCCCGACATGTCAATGGCTATGTTTCTACTGCCTATTGGGAGATTGGTCAAAGACTTCATGAGCGCAAGATTGAAAGTGGGTATGGTGATAGTGTAGTAAGAAGGCTGTCTGCAGACCTGAAAGAACGATACCCTAAGATGGGTGTTTCACCACGTCAACTTTGGAACATGAAGAAATTTTATGAGCGTTACGCTGGGCATGATGAGAAAGTGCTACGGAGCGTAGCACTTTTGCCGTGGTCGCATAATCTGCGGCTGTTGAGCAAGGGACTGAATGATGATGCAACTCTCTATTATGCCACAAAGACGGTGGAAAAAGGTTGGAATCGCGACTTGTTGCTCAATGCCATTAAACTCAATATGTATGAGACACAGGCATTGGCAAAAGTAGACAACAATTTCGACCGCACTCTTCCTGCCGAACAAGCCCAATATGCCAACGAGGTGTTTGGAAGTAGCTACAATCTTGGTTTCTTAGGTGTCACAAGTCCCATATTTGAACTTGAACTTGAAGACCGCTTGGTAAAAGCTATCACTCGTTTTCTTATGGAACTTGGCAATGGCTTCACTTTCATTGGCAACCAGCATGTGCTGGAGTATAACGGAAAGGAGAGTAAAGTTGATATGCTTTTCTTCCATCGTGGACTGCGTTGTCTTGTAGCTATTGACGATCGGTGCTTTCAAACCAGAGTATGCAGGTAAGATGAACTATTATCTTTCTCTCCTTGACCGCCTTGAACGTGGTGCAGACGAGAACCGTTCCATAGGTATCATACTTTGTGCGGAGAAAGACCGCGTCGAGGTGGAACTCGCACTTGAAGATATGGGAAAACCTATCGGAGTGGCAGACTATCAACTGATAGTTCCAAAAGAGAAATTACAAAAAGTCCTTGCTGACGAGATTAAGGCGTTTGGTGAGGAAAAGAAAAACAATTAGGGAAACAAATAATATGGACTACAAATCACAGAACAATGATATGGCTTCACTTGTAAATGATGTTTGCAATATCATTGAAACAGGCAGAAAGGAAGCCTACATTGCGGCAGGTAAGTTAGCTGTAATTACATTCTGGAATATCGGTCGCCGTATTGTGGAAGAGGAACAACAGGGTAAAGAACGTGCAGAATATGGTGCGGAAGTCATCAAGAACCTCGCTCTGAAAATCGTACCTCGATATGGCGCGAGCTATAATAAACGCAATTTAGACTACTACAAGCGTTTCTATCTCCTTTTCCCTGACATACAGATTGTGAACACATGTGTTCACAATCTTAGTTGGTCGCATATTCGCCGCATACTATCTGTTGCAGACCCCAATGCCAGACTTTGGTATTTGAAAACGGCTGATAAAGATATGTGGAGCTTTCGTACGCTTGACCGTAACATATCCACACAATACTATGAGCGCAGATTAGCCGCGCAACGTGAGAAATCGGCACTGCCAGTAGATATGGAAAACTCAACAGACCCATTGGAATACATTAAAAATCCAATGATGGCAGAATTCATGGGGTTTCATCGTGATGCTGATTATAACGAAAGCGATTTTGAAAAAGCATTGATTGACAACCTTGAAAAATTCATCATGGAGCTTGGACGTGGTTTTGCCTTTGTTGAGCGTCAACAGCACATAGTTACTGATACAGACGACTTTTATATCGATTTGGTATTCTACAACTATCGCATGAAGCGTTTCGTCATATTTGAACTAAAGACACACAAGCTAACACACCAAGATATTGGTCAGCTTGACATGTATGTACGAATGTTTGACGATCTTGTCAAAGGCTCTGACGACGCTCCTACTGTTGGAGTGCTGCTTTGCACAGATACCGACAACACGATAGCTCGTTATTCTGTTCTTCACGACAACAATCAGTTGTTTGCAGCCAAGTATATGACTTATATGCCAACAGAAGAAGAACTGCGCAATGAAATTGAACAACAAAAACGGTTCTTTATGGAACAGCACGGTTCTCACAATTTATTATAAAAAAACATGAATATTCGGCACAAAATCTAAATTGGCAGCCGTGGCTGCAAAATTACAAAAGATAGTGCCGAAAGAGAACTTACAGAAAGTCCTTGCTGACGAGATAAAGGCGTTTAGTGAGGAAAAAGAAAACAAAGAAATATTATAACATGGATATTCAAATAATAAATCAGCATACATCCGCTTTCAACGATATAACGCATTACATTGAGAGCGATAATGGCAAAGAAAAGATTGAAGTATGGTTTGCCCGCGAGCTTCAGTCGGTTCTTGGCTATGCACGTTGGGAGAATTTCACTATAGCTATAGGTAGAGCCGTAGAATCATGTAAGTCACAGAATATCAACGTGGATGACCATTTTCGTGAGGTCACGAAAATGGTTGCATTGGGTAGTGGTTCAAAGCGTGAAGTCAAGGACTATATGCTTACTCGTTTTGCCTGTTATCTCATAGCTCAGAACGGTGATCCAAAGAAAGAAGAAATAGCATTTGCACAAGGTTATTTTGCATTACAGACAAGGCGGGCTGAACTTATAGCTGAGCATTTGCAGCAAGTGTCACGTCTGGAAACACGCGATCGACTGCGTGCTTCAGAAAAACAATTGTCTCGCAACATTTATGAGCGTGGTGTTGATGACCGTGGATTTGGTCGTATACGTTCAAAAGGTGACACGGCTTTGTTTGGCGGACATACCACCGAAGACATGAAACTTCGCCTCGGCATCAAGTCAACACGTCCGTTGGCTGACTTTCTTCCTACGCTGACAATTGCAGCAAAAAACCTCGCAACAGAAATGACAAATTACAATGTGGAGCAGAAAGACCTTTATGGTGAACAGATCATTACTGCCGAACACGTTCAGAACAATGTAAGCGTAAGGCAGATGCTGGGGCAACGAGGCATAAAACCCGAGAACCTTCCTCCTGCTGAGGACATCAAGAAAGTGGAACGCAGAGTGGCAAGCAACGAGAAGAAAATAGAAAAGACTTCAAACAAATTGCCAAAGAAGGTTGAATAATATAGAATACTTGCTGACGAGATAAAGGCGGTTAGTGAGGATTTTTCTTTTTATTAGTGAGAGATTAAGGTTAGACAAAGAATAATATGGCAAGGAAAAAGACATATACATTTATTGATTTATTTGCTGGCATTGGAGGGTTTCATCAAGCGATACGCTGATGAAAATTCTCTCACGCATAGAAGGCGATGAAACGAAACTGAAAATTACCGATTCGGAAGCGGACAAGGAACGTATAGTCAATGCAGAGGTGAACGTAGATGCCGCCAAGCAATATGGCGACTTGAACATACTCACGGCGCTGAGAAATATCATCATAGTACATTTGGGTAAAGTTGATAATATCGACAGTGATATTACAGAAGAAACTGCAATTGAAAGTGATGATAATATGGAACACACGGAAAAGAGCAAAAAAGAATTGCAGTCCATAAAGAAGATAGACAGTATGCTCAGTCAACTAAAACGTGACCATTTTGTTTCCTTCTGGAACTAAGCAATGGTAAAACGAAGCACTCATGGCAAAGAAATTTGAAATACGAAATAGCACAGCCGAGTTCCTTACTTTCGTAGCAGAAGGTAAGGAACAAGGTGTTCAAGTGCTATACAAAGATGAAACGATATGGGCAACACAAAAAGCGATGGCTATGCTCTTTGATTGCTCTTCTGACAATATAAGCTTACATTTGAAGAACATCTTTAAGAGTGGAGAATTGGATGAGAATTCAGTTACCGAGAAAAACTCGGCAACTGCCGCAGACGGCAAGAACTATCAAACCAAATTCTATAATCTGGATGCCATCATTTCCGTAGGCTATCGTGTCAACTCTATACGTGCCACTCAGTTCCGCCAATGGTGTACCTATGTTATACGCCAATACTCCTTACGTGGTTACATCTTAGACAAAAAACGTATGGAAAACGGCTCGTTTATCGGCGAGGATTACTTTGAACACCTACTCGCCGAGATTAGAGAAATACGCTTGAGCGAACGCCGGTTCTATCAAAAGCTCACGGACATATACGCAACAGCCATTGACTACAATAAGGATGCACCAACCACACGTCTTTTCTATAAAAAGGTACAAAACAAAATGCACTATGCAGTGCATGGACATACTGCGGCAGAACTGATAGTTGAGCGAGCTAACGCGGAAAAAGAACACATGGGACTAACCTCTTGGGAAAACGCTCCCGATGGCAAAATTGTCAAGCCAGATGTGAGTATCGCCAAAAACTATCTAAAACGAGTGGAACTTGAAGATATGGGAAAACTCGTCAACTCGGTTCTTGACCTAGCTGAACGTATGGCAAATCGACATATACCAATGACTATGGAAGATTGGGCTAAACGTATAGACATTATTCTTGAAGCTGGAGGTGATGCTATTCTGCAAGATGCAGGCAAGGTGTCGGCTGATTTTGCCAAAAGTTTTGCTGAGTCGGAATTTGAGAAGTATCGAATCATACAAGACAGACTGTTCCGTTCTGACTTTGACCGACTAAATGAATTGCCGTTTGATAACATCGACGAAAATTAGCAAGCATGGCAAGCGTTTTCAACTTTGAAGTGACAAACGAGGACTTGTCGGTAAGGTTCTCTTGTCCTAATCACGAGCGGAGAATAGCCGAAACTATCCGCAATCTTTGCATCGACACTGACGAACAAGACAGTGCCGCAAAATTGTTGTGCCGATACACGTCGGAAGCACAGCATGTCAAGTTCTCTTTTGACGGAAACGCACAGGAGGGGAATGACATTCGCCATGAGGCTGTTTTCTTTGAGGACACAGAATATCCGCTTATTGTACGTGGTAAGGACAAGAACTTAGAAGAATTGTCACTTGCTATCAACGACCATCTGCGCACCGATGGTAAGGACAAAAGCACTATTATCAGTACTGGCGATGAACTGTACGGCTCACTGAACTTTCACAATCAAGTGGGCATGACCGACTTCTGCATCAGCTACAAGGTGAAAGGAGAAGAGCAGACAAAGGAACTGAGGTTCATGACAGAGGTATTGAGCTATAAACTTGATTACCGATCAGACTTGAAAACGATTATCTCAGACATAGAGCATGAATATGCCATGCTGAGCACATCGTTTCTGAAGGACACCTATCTCAGTATGCGTCAAGGCACAGGCGATAACAATCCGTTGATATGGTGGCAGATATTCAAGTCGTGCTATGCCGACATCATGACAGCTGCTCGGCAAATCATAGACCGCCCCAAGCGGAGGTTGCGCTCAGTGGCTAAATACGAGAGAGCGGAGCGCATGGCGTTTATTCCAAGAGAACTGGAAAACGAATACCAGATGCACAAGGGCAATCCTGTACATCTATACCGTACTGAGGAACTGACGCTGAGCCACGACACCATAGAGAATCGCTTTTTGAAATATGCTATTCGGGAAATGACGCGCTGCTTTACTGTGGTGAAAGAACATATCATGACCGCTATGCACCTTGATGACCCGAAGCGCATAGACACTTCGCTCTGCAATATGGAGAATGAGCTGATGCAACTTTCAAATAATGCCTTCTTCCGAGGTGTAGGACAGTTCAAGGGCTTTACGCAAGATAACCTCGTTATGAAGCAAGCCCAAGGTTACAAAACCATTATGGAGAAATGGGTGGAACTGCAACAGGGCTACGAGTTGGAGGATGGTATGCGGAAACTGGAGGTGAAGGATATCTGCGACCTTTATGAGATATGGTGCTTCATTAAGGTGAAGAACATTGTGCAGGACGTGATGACGGAGTTGGGCAAGGAAGCCCAACCCAAGGTGAACGGCAGAGACATTAGAAAGCATACCTCAAAAAGGATTGGAATACTCGGACGAACCTGTTAACAAAGGTACATTCTACATTGCATCAGTAGATAGCCATGTGAATGCCGCCAAGGAACTAGTGCTGAATGGTCAAGGCGAAGTATTCTTCTCGGGTTATAAATCTATTCTTTCGGGCGTTGATTTTCAAAAATTAAAATACTTTGCCCCTGTTGATAACCATTTGGTAAAAGGATATTATCAAGTACTCTCGGTAGAAGCAATGGATATGAGTGAAGTACTGGTGAAAGAAAAGGCGGAGGCAAAAGGGCAAGCCAAGAACTATAAAGGTTATGACAAGCCAATCCGCATTTGCTTGAAGTTAGGCAAATACACTTTGCTGTCCACTCCTTTTGTCTACGGACTTGACAGTAACGCGTCCAAAGGTATTGCTATGACAAGGAAGGAGTTTAAGGAGTATTGTAAAAAGACAAAAGTTTTGGATAATCAATTCTAATATTGGATAATATAGCAATATAGAACCATTTATGGTGAGAAATAAAAGAAACAGACAAAAAGAAGATAAGAACGTGAGTTCGTGATAAGGATAACAGTAAATAAATAGGGTAAAACGAGGGAAAAAATTAGTCACATACCTAATGGTAAATTTTTCGGCATTTAAGGTAGATAGCAAAAAGAACGAAGTTCGTAAATTTGCAACATCCAAAGAGAACTCAGCAATTTTGTAAAAAGAGCATAGGCATGTATATTGAAAAAATAAAGTCACCAGCCGACTTAAAAGGTCTGAACATTGAAGCACTCAAAGTAGTGGCCAATGAAACACGTCAAGCAGTGTTAAACCGTGTAAGCAAACATGGTGGACACATTGGGCCTAACTTAGGTTTTGTTGAAGCCACCGTGGCTCTGCACTACGTGTTTAATGCGCCTAAAGATAAATTTGTGTTCGACGTGAGCCACCAGTGCTACCCTCACAAGGTTTTAACAGGACGCGCAGCTGGCTTTTTGGGCGACATCAATGACATGAATGCCATTAGCGGTTATTCATCACCTACGGAATGTCCTGAATACGATAACTTTGAGGTGGGACATACCTCTACCTCCATTAGTTTGGCCACAGGACTGCAGAAGGCTCGCGACATTAAGGGTACCGACGAAAACATTATTGCCATTATTGGCGATGGCTCACTTTCGGGTGGCGAAGCCTTTGAGGGACTTGACGAAGCTTCAGAATTAGGCACAGGCATTATCATTGTGGTCAACGACAACGAAATGTCTATTGCCGAGAATCATGGGGGCATTTACAAAAATCTACGTGCGCTGCGCGAGAGCCATGGCACCTGTGAGCACAACTGGTTCAAGGCTTGGGGCTTTGACTACAAATACTTGGAAGAGGGCAACGATGTTGAAAAACTGATTGAGGTGTTCAACAGCGTAAAGGACACTAAAAGACCGACCATTGTACACATTCACACCGAAAAGGGACATGGTTTTGCTCCTGCCGTGACTAACAAAGAGGCTTGGCACTATGGCGCTCCCTTTAACATAGCCGATGGTAGCAGAACCGTACAACCCACCACTGAGCAGTACGAGCAATTATTTGCAGATTGGATGTTACGCGAAATGAAAAACGACCCCACACTCATTGCGGTTACAGCAGGTACACCTTCAGCCGCTGGCTTCGGACCTGAAAAGCGCAAAGAGGCTGGTAAGCAACACATTGATATGGGCATTGCAGAAGAGCAAGCTGTGGGCATGATTTCGGGCATGGCTAAGGGCGGGCTACACCCCGTGTGGACTGTTTATAGCACCTTTATTCAACGCACCTATGACCAAATAGCTCAAGACCTTTGCATTAACAGCAATCCTGCCGTTATTAATGTTGTAGGGGGTGGTACTGCCTCTATGAACGACATTACGCACATCTGCCTTTTCGACATACCCATGCTTTGCAGCATTCCCAACCTCATTTATTTGGCGCCCACCAATTGTGAGGAATACTTTGCCATGCTACGTTGGGCCATTCAGCAAGATAGCAAACCTATTGCCTTGCGTATGCCCAGCAATGGTGTTCACCACACGCAGGAACCTGTTGATGCTGAATATGATTTCACCCCTAAGTACAAGGTTATGCACCAAGGCAGTAAGGTGGCTATTATAGCCGCTGGCTCGTTCTATCAAAAAGGTGAAAACGTAGTGCGCTTGTTAGCCGATAAGGGCATTGATGCCACGCTCATCAACCCCCGTTACCTGCAGGCTGTAGATGCCGATGCACTCGAAGCCTTAAAGGCCAATCACCAATTGGTAGTGACACTTGAAGATGGTTGCAAGGATGGTGGCTTTGGCGAACGTATTGCTGCTTATTATGCCACCTCTGACATGAAAGTACTTGTAGGAGGCGTAAAGAAAGACCTTTACGACCGTTATGACTTACACCAATTGTTGGCCGACAACCGTTTGCTTGATGAGCAAATTGTAGAGGATGTAATGCAACTCTTGGCATGAGACACGTTTGTTACAACTCAATACAAGACTTTTACGAACAATTTGGTTTCGCCCCCCTGGTGAGTGTAGGGATCTACACCACTAGATGGGTGAAATTGATTTTTTGTAGCGTACTCAACATCAATACTCCGTTAATTTTTTCTGAGAAATGTTTCATACAAAGTAAGACCAAGAAGGGGCTTCTATAAGGAGTAATGAAAATGATTGAGAATTAACTATAGATTCAAGATAGAAGTTCTCTTACAGACGGATTTATTATGAAAGTGCAAAAGAAAATCAATACAAGACCAAGAGAAAAACTCAAATTCTCAACACCTAAAGAGGAGTTTTTCAATTACCACTACAAATTCACTTTTCGTTTTATTGCATTCAACACCTTTTGCCGTTCGCTACGTGTCATGCCAATGCTCAATATCAGCAATAAGGTACCCACTTCACAAACTCCACAACTCACAACAAAACGTAGCCAACCATCTGCCATAACATTAGTTATCCATAAAGGTAATATAATAGCTAAAGCAGCCACCACTAACGAGGGTGCCACACCCCTTAAATAAAAAGCACGTAACGAAAAAGAAAAAGCACACCGAGCTAACCAAGGACGTAAACCTAAAGCTAATACATAACTTGCCATTTCAGCATAAACGCAAAAAGTTACAGGCTTATTGCACCATTTATAACCCACATATGACAACAAAGGAATGCATATAAACAACGAACTCATCACCAACACGTAACGTTTAATGCGTCCACTGGCCAAAATGCCATAAAGAGGGAGCGTCGACAAGGTTTCAACAAGTGCTGCTATCAGTATCAAGCGACAAAAGGTGGCAGCCAAAGGCGGAGGTGTTTTCAACCAAAGTGTTAGTACGAAGTCGGTTTCAATAATAATGGGTAATGCCAATAGCAATAACAAAAAGAAAGCATACTTTGTGCCCTTCACTATGAGTTGCTGCATGGCCTCATAATTCTGCACAGCATAATACTTTACCAATTGCGGATTCATGGCAAAGATAAAATTATTAATGAAGCCTGATACTGCCGAAAATACTGATACCCCTACCCCACGAGCTGCATTCACCGCTGTGCCAAAGAATAGGTTCAGCACTATGTTTACCCCTTCAGTACGCGCTGCTGTGGCAAAGTGAGTTGTGGTGTTCCACCCCGAAAAACTAAGCAATTCAACAAAGCGTTTCCTATTCCAAGTTCTCGACAAGTGGCACTCAGCAAACTGTTTGATACAATAGCAACGATAAAACACCAGCACCACCACATTCAAGCCAAAAACCAATAAGGCATAAGCTATCAGTTTGTCACAAGCTAACCACTGCAACAACACAACCACAAGCAATCGCAAGCTCTGTTCAGCTATGCTGGCATAGGCATAAACTCCCATTCGTTCATGAGCATTGAGAGCCGCTGTGTAGGGTATTTGGGTTACACTGAGCATGCAAGTAACTACCGACAATTGGTACACCCACATCACAGCCTGCATACGCCCCACAGGAAAAACCATTTTGTGCAACAAAAACCAAAGTCCCACCGTTTCAGCCAACACCAATATAAGCAAAGCCATCAGCAAATGTAACACAAAGGCCATGCTAAAGGTGGTGTGAAGCATTGTCGCATCACCACGCCCCATGTCAAACGACATAAAACGTTGTGTTGAAGCCGATAGGGCTGAATTAAGGAAGGAGAACATCACTACTACCCCACCCACCACATTGTAGGTGCCATAGTCATCAACGCCCAATACGCTCAACACCACTCGCGATGTGTAGAGCGACACCAGCATTGAAAAGGCCATGCGAAAGTAGAGCAACAAGGTGTTGCGAGCTATGCGTTTATTATTTTCAGCTATTGTGGTCATATAAGACTAAGTTGTATCTTAAGGAATGGTGAGTAGGTGTTCAATATTATTTTCACATTGAAAGCACACTCTCGGGCGCAGGATGTTTTCTTCATTCTCAGTCACATAGCCTGCTATACCCCCATTGGGTTCCCCCGTTATCGGGTGACAGAAACCTTCGAATGTAGGAAACATCTATATCCCGATAAGGCACTTTCAATGTAAAAATATTTTTGAACACCTACTTAAAAAAAATGTGTCCTCATGAATAGGCTGCATAATGCCCACTCATGAGGACACAAAGGTCGGGCGTGAGGCCGTTTTAATCAATAAAGCGGCGTGATAGTGCGCCAAACTCTTCAATACGACGGTCACGCAGGAAAGGCCACCAACGGCGCACATTTTCACTTCGCTTCATGTCAATGCTCACCACCACATTTTCCTCTTCATTAATGGGAGCACGATGCAACAACTCTCCTTGCGGACCTGCAACAAAGCTTGATCCCCAAAAGTCTATACCTCGGGTTTGTCCTGAGGGGTCGTCCTCATGCCCCGTGCGGTTAACAGCTATTACTGGCAAGCCATTAGCTACAGCATGACCACGCTGTACGGTAGTCCATGCTTCACGCTGTCGCTGTTGTTCCTCGGGGGTGTCGCTGCTTTCATAACCTATGGCAGTGGGGTAAATAAGCAATTCGGCACCTTGCAATGCCATCAATCGAGCTCCCTCTGGGTACCACTGGTCCCAACACACTTGTACACCCAAACGGCCTACTGAAGTGTCAATGGGGTGAAAGCCCAAATCGCCAGGTGTAAAGTAGAACTTTTCGTAATAAGCAGGGTCATCAGGAATGTGCATTTTACGATATTTACCTGCTATCGAACCATCCTTTTCAAACACGACGGCTGTGTTGTGATATAATCCCGCAGCACGACGCTCAAACAATGAAGTAACCAACACAATGCCATGCTCACGTGCCAACTGTCCATAGAAATCGGTTGAAGGGCCTGGTATGGGTTCTGCCAAATCAAAGTTATCCGTGTTCTCTACCTGACAAAAGTAGAGCGAATTATGTAGTTCCTGCAGCACCACAAGTTGTGCGCCTTGGGCAGCCACAGTAGCAATGGTGGCAGCTAACTTTTGCTTGTTAGCCTCCACATCGACACTACACGTTTGCTGCACAATGCCCACTTTGAGTGTTTCGTTCATAATGCGCTATTTTTTTTATTTATCCGATGCCTGTGCTTGTACCACCGTAATGGTGTCAGTTATTCCATTCGATGTGAGTAACACCTTGCCACGGCGAGCCTCCTTCGTTTTGTTCTCAGCCACCACCAGTTCAACATTTTGCAACTTATTCTTCTCATAGGTAGCAGTTTCGTCCAACTGACCGCTGAACACCGAAATCCAATCGCAAGCAGACTTCAGCGTAGCGCCATCAGCATAAACCGTAAAGGTAACCTTAGGATTGGCTCCTGAACTTGTTTTACCGCTCGACTCAACATAAGTGCGAAACATGGCATAGGTTTTATCACCTGCCTTAGCAGGTTCATATGAGGGAGTGCTAATGTTGAGATAAGGTAGCTGAATGAATTGCGACACAGCACTACCCACCTTTTCAAATCCACTGGTAGCATAGAGCAAAGCACCGCGTTGTTTACCCGTGGTGTTAGGGGTGCAAGTAAAGTCAATGCGTGGCCACGTTTTATAGCCCGTCACTGGAAGCTTTTCTGAGAAAGGAGCATTCTGCCCTTTATACGTTGCCTTAATCCAGCTCTCACCTTCAAGTCTGAAGCTCCAATCATCGGTGGTGTAAATCATTACCGAGTCGGCAGTTTGGTCTGCATAGGCTAACACATATTGCTTTGAAAAACCAATAGAATGATTTTCGTAAGACGAGTCGCCGCATGAGGCGAGCGATAAGGACAAGGCCACAGCCGTCAGGCCACAAGTGATGATGTTTTTAAGTTTCATGATGTGTTGTGTATTAATTCTACTAAGCAGGTGTTCAAAATATACCTACTTACTTATTCATTACATTTTTTCGAAAATAGCGAACAGAGGGACAAGTTAACGAGTTACCCTATTAACCTGCTAACCAAAAGCCCCCGTCAACCTGTTAACCCGTTAACCCGTCAACCTGTTAACCCATTAACCCGTCAACCTGTTAACCCGTCAACCTGTTAACCCGTTAACCTGTTAACCTGTTAATCCGTCAACCCGTTAACCCGTTAACCCGTCAACCTGTTAACCCGTCAACCTGTTAACCCGTTAACCTGTTAATCTGTTAACCCGTCAACCCGTTAACCCGTTAACCCGTCAACCTGTTAACCCGTCAACCTGTTAACCCGTTAACCCGTCAACCCGTTAACCCGTCAACTAAATTACCCGTTAACCTGTTAACCCGTTAACTAAATTACCCGTTAACCCGTCAACCCGTTAACCCGTCAACTAAATTACCCGTTAACCATAGCATTTACTTAGTACCATTCCACATTGGTTGAGTAAGCACTACGTTTTTCCCATTTCAAGGCATCGGCCAACTCTGAGGCGCGAGCTCTGAAGGTGAAGTTAAATGATGAGTAAGGCTTTAGCACCACTGAGGCCGACATTTCAAAGCAATGGAGGTCACGCGAGAGCGACATAGTGGTCATTGACACCTTATGCATTTCAAAGTCATAACCCGATGAGAACGTTATGTTCCACCCATCAGATATGCGCACATAGCCCGAAGCATTCAGCGTTTGTGTAAACGAGTAGGGATAACGCATGCTGCGCACATTAATTTGCTTTGTGCGATCCTCGGCCATAGTAATGCCGTATGAAAAGGTAAGCGACCAAGGTATGCTAAAGGTCAAATAACCATCTTTGTCCACCTTAGCCTTTTCTTTGGTTTTAGCTCCCCCCTTACGCGCAGCTTTTAGGTCAGGGTCAATGTTGGCATCCTCTACGTCTGTATCATCGTCATCAGTTGACGATGATGTTTTTTCAGTTTTCGAAGCCTTGCCACGCCCATGCAGAAAGTCCATCCACTTGCTCCAAGTTTGGTTATTGAAAGTGTACGAAAGGTTCTGCGACATACCCTGAAAACGTCCAAAGCGGCCGTAGCTCCACTCTGTGCGGTCAGATGTCACCACTTGTCCGCTTTCATTAAACTTGTAGGCATAAGTGGCAAACACCGCTGCCATTGAGAAGGTTTTATTCTTGCCCAACTTCAGTCGCAAGCGCGTGCTCAAGTTGCTCCAAGGTTGCTTTTTGGCAGCCATGTTATAAGAGAGCGAAGCCGAAAGTTCATCAATGAGCGATATTTTTTTAAACCCAGTAGAGTCGCGGTCTGACTTCACCTTCATTTCGAGGTTATTTGACACCGACATCGAAACAAGTCCCTGCTTCGTACCCGAAGGGTAGCTATAAATGCCACTTGAGTAAGGTGAGTAGCTCACACTCTGCACATTGCCATTGGCATCAATGCGGTCATAATGCTTTACGTAGCCATAACGTGAGGTAGTGAAGTCAGGAGCATAACTAAAGGTTACCGAGGGTTTGAACACGTGGCGTATGGCTTGTATTTTTTTACCACCCAAAAATTTGAGTGGCTTGTAGAAGCCATAAAGTGTTGTATTGGCCGTTACGCCCACATTCCAGTCATAAAGGTTGTAAAAGCCATACGTAGTGTCGCATAGTTCTTGCTGCAAAGCCCTATCCCATGAGCGATTTATGCGCGAGGCATACATAATGTCGCGAAATGAAAAACTGGGCGACACATTAATGTACTTAAACAGTTGAAAGGTAGCATCAATAGGAATGCGGTGTTGCATACCATTGCGCCAGTCCTTCACCAAGTTCGACTTCAACAATTTATCCTCTTTGGTGGTAATAGAATTCGACATCTGTCCCGTGTACGACAGCGAAATCTTTTCATACCACCTTTCCTTGCCCGCCTGATGCTTGCGGCGGAAGGGATAAAAGCGCGCCAACGACACACTCACATCGGGCAATGTCATGGCTATGGTTGAATCGCGCATATTCTGCGTCAAGTTAGCCGATGCAGCTATGCTCAAGCCAATGTTAGTAAAATTATGGCTAAAACTTACCGAACTGGCACGTGTGCTCTGCGTGTATGACAAGGGGTTGTAACGGCTATCCAAGTTTTTGCGTTCATAATTTTCAGAGGCAAAGTTTACGCGAGCTGAAAAACTGGTGTTAGGTGCCGCCTTTGAGTCTTTCGTGTGCGTCCATTGCAGTTTCAAACTCTTTGTCACCTGGTAGTCGGGCATATTTTTTTCGCCATCAACCGTGCGCAAATAGCTAAAGTAAAGGTTGCCACGATAGCGGTAGCGCTTGTTATAGTTAGTTTCAGCACTCAAGCCCCATGAACCTTTGGTGTAAATTTCGCCCAACACCTTAAGGTCTATATAGTCATTAATGGCCCAATAGTAACCACCATTGCGCAAGTAAAAGCCTCGCGCTGTTTCATCGCCATAGGTAGGCATAACAAAGCCCGACGAGTACTTTTTATTAAACGGGAAGAAGCCGTATGGTATAGCCAATGGCAAAGGCACATCCTCCACCACCAGGTGAGCTGGTCCAAACACAGTTTCCTTGCCTGGACGCACCTTGGCACGCGACAAAGCTAAATAAAAGTGGGGGTGCTTGGCATCACACGTCGTGTAACGAGCATGTTCCAAGTAAAGAGTACCATCGGCAGCACGCTTCGACTTTTCGCTCACCATGAATCCATCTCCCTGTTTTGTGGCAACGTTCTGTATAAAACCCTTTTTGGTTTTAAAGTTAAAAGCCATGCGCTCACTATTGTACTCATCGTTACCCTGTCTGTAAACGGGTTTACCATCAAGTCCACCTTCAGCCGTTGAGTCACGACGCGCCTCAGCATGCACCATGCTTGAGTCCATGTTCATTGAAATTTTAGCTGCGGTGAGCTGCATGTTTTGGTAATTCACCTGTGCCTTGCCATACAAAAAGGCCAATCCCGTAGCCGCATCATACACCATAGAGTCAGAGGCTTGATACTCTACGGGCGAGTCAATGCCAGGTTTTGCCTTTATGGTGTCAGTCTTTACCGAGTCGCGCTTTACCGAGTCAGTAGCTGTAGCAAGTGTGTCCTTGGGCAAACGCGGCTGTGCCACACGAGGTTGGCTACGAGAGCTATCGGCAACGTTGCATGCTGCAATAGCCGGTGCTGCACTTGCGTGCGACATCGGCATACTATGTTGGCCGGCCACAACACAGAGTGTGGTCAGCATGGTGAGCAGAATGAGTGAAAAAAATCTCATGTGCGTAATAACAAGTGGAACTATTAGGGCAAATGCTAACCCAGTTTTTCGGGTTCAAAACGTTTTACCCAAGTCCAAAATATGTCAACCCCATCGAGTCCAAACTTTTCAAGACTCTTGGCCGTGTCTTCAACAGAGCGTACACGTTCAGGGTGGCTTTTTGAATAAAATTTATCAGCATAGCAAATCACCTGCTCTTCAAGCGTTTGTGGGCGATAATCGCCTGGTGGCAAGGGCAGCTGTCGTTGGGCTATCACCTCAGGTGTAAGCCCTGTTCCTGTGTGGCGTTCACACACGCGAGCCACCTGTTCAAGCCCCTCTTGGCGCATCAACTGTGCACCCAAGTAGCCATGCATAAGGTAGGGAGCTTTGCCATGGCAATGTATGGCTGGGGCATCGGTTAAAAAGATGCCTATATCGTGCAGCATGGCAGCCTGTTCAACAAAGGCAGCGTCAAGCTGCAATTCGGGGTGATGTTGCACTATCGACAAGGCACGTTGTGTTACCTGCTGACTATGGTGTATGAGCAGTTGGCGCAGCGGTTCGTTGTCGGCATAATACTTATTTATGATGTCCAATGCTTTCATTGCTTGCAATTTGGCTGCAAAGTTAGAAAATATTTGACGAGTTTGTTCGGCATAACTCACAAACTTTGTTTATTTGGTCAAAACCATTTGCAAAGCACTACTTAACTTAGTAGGTGTTGGCGGAATTCTTGGTTAACGGGGTAACGAGTTAACGGGTTGACGGGTTAACAAGTAAGTATGTTATACACCACTTATTATGTTAAAGTCAGAATGGTAAGAAGCTAAAAAACTTGGCAAACTTACCTGTCAACCCGTTAACCCATTAACCCATTAACCAAGAATTCCGCCAACGGGTATAAATATGTTCAAAATATGAACATTATAGCCTCACAACCTTAAAACTCAGAACAAACATTACGACCTCAAAACTTCCTACTTACTTTATTAGGGTTTTGGCTTTTCAGTCCGCCCATGCTAAACTGGGAATTAAGATGAGAACCCCTAATCACATGCCCACGAGATAAAGGAACTTTCTTTAGAGACAAATTCAGTATGACAGCCCAAACAAAATAACTAAATTTGCAGTTGAATAATTAAAAAATAAGTGTCGAGGAGCTCCTTCATACTTGGGCTACGCCTTACACATATACACATATTTTCTTCTATGACAAAACATACCGCACACACTTTGCTCCTTGCCTTAACTGTTTGCAGCCCTTCAATGGCACAAGTAAAGGTAAGCCAAACGCAACAAACCATTACTATTGAAAATGAATACCTATCGCGCAGTTTCAACATTGCTAATGGGCACCTTAAACCTGGAGTGCTTGTTAACAAACGTGCTGCCAACACTACCTTTACCCCTGGAGCAGGAAGCGAGGAGTTTGCCTTAAATCCACAAAGCCGAAACCACTCCCCCATTAATCGTAAAGGATGGAAAGCTGAAGCCGACTCTTGGTGTAACGAATCAGTCACTGTGGGCAATCCTCAGTTAGCCATTGATGGCGACAATGGGTCAATGTGGCACACTTGGTACGCTACTCCTCATGAGGGCGGCCACAAAAGCAGCAACGAGACTCTACCCCATAGCCTCATCATTTCATTAGGCAAACCAACGGCCTTTCGCGCCTTTGGCTACTTGCCACGCAGTGGCGCTTATGGAGCATTGTCAAATGGCAACATCAAAGGGTACGAATTCTACATTTCGAATGATAAGAAGAAATGGACGCTTGTCAAGAAAGGCGAAATGATGTATAACACGGTACAAACGCTGTGGGTTCCGCTCGACAAGGTTTACAAGGCACAATACGTTAAACTCGTCGAGACCTCCTCTACCAACGGAGGCACCTTTGGCGCCTGTGCTGAATTTTACCTCACTATGGACCACGTAAAGGCTACCACAACACCTGCTATGGGACTACAAGCCTCAGCCATGCACCTTAATGGTGTGCGCATCGACCCCATTGACGGGGGCAAACGTGTTGTGTTTGACCTTGCTCCCACCCCCTATACCAACCCCATTGACGGGGTAACGTCGACTTGGGACATTGACATGGTTGTTGAAATGAAAGACCACGACCACTTTATGCGCAAGTATCTGCTTATCAAAGCAGGTGATGAAGCGACACAAACATTGCCCATTGACTACATTGAAATGGAAAACTTGGGAACTCAACAAGTGGACGTAGCTCATAAATGGACACGCCAACAAGCTGCAGGTGGCGAAGGGGGTATGTCGGCCTATACCATCACGCTGGGACAGCCTGTTTATGTTGACGGACTTTTCTTTGGTTCAGAATTTCCACAAGCTGAAAACGAAATTGACGCACAAGGCATGTACCACACACGCTACTACAGTGGCAAGTCGCTACGCACGCTCGGCGTTAATGAGCAACGACTGAACGACAACGGCCAATTTCGCACATGGAGCAATGTGATAGGTGCCACGCGCTCAACACATGACGCTAACGTTATTCGCACCGATTTCTTTCAATACATCAACTCCATTGCTCGCCCCATCAAGGCACGTATGCAGTACAATTCGTGGTATGACTGGATGATGAACATTACCGAAGAGCGCATCAACTCATCGTTCGAAAAGATGGAACGCGGCTTCACACAACATGGACTTCGCCCCATGGACTCATATGTGGTGGACGATGGATGGAACAATTATAGCCAAGTGGGAACTCCCGAATCGGGCGACACACCTAACCAATCGGGCTTTTGGGAGTTTAATTCAAAATTTCCTAACGGCCTAAAGGGTGCCAGCGACATTGCTCATCGTTATGGCTCAGGTTTTGGCATATGGTTAGGCCCACGCGGTGGATACAACTTTAATCAGCAATGGGGCAAGCTACTTGAACAAAATGGCAATGGCACTTACAGCACCACTACCTATGATGCTGTGACGGGCGACTCGGTGTATGTGGCCCAACTACGCAACTTCTTTATTAAGCAACAGCGTGACTATGGTGTGAATTATTGGAAACTGGATGGCTTTGCCACACAGCAACCCCAAGCCTCAACCAATGGCCGTTACATAACGGGAGGCAAAAATGGCAATTATTATTTCACAGAGCATTGGGAACGATGGTATAACAACCTATCGGCCATGTATGCAGATGCTGATAAGCGCCAACAAGACTTATGGATAAACCTGACATGCTACGTTAATCCTTCGCCATGGATTCTGCAATGGTGCAACTCGGTGTGGATTCAAAACTCACGCGACATGTGGCATGAGGTAGTTGATGGCCGTGACCGTGAGCTTGACCAACAACTCTCTTACCGCGATGATCGCTACTACGTGTTTATCAATAAGCAGCAACTACAGTTTCCGCAGGCACACATTTTTAACCATGACCCTGTTTATGGCAAAACAGGTGGCGTAGCTCCTCAAGCCATGACCGATGCCGAATTCCGTGCTTACCTATATATGATGGCTACTCGCGGCACGGCCTTTTGGGAGATGCTTTATAGCTATAACCTCATGGACGAAGGCAACAAATGGCTCATCAATGCTGAAGCTCTTTCGTTTATTGACCGCAACTATGAAACGCTGCGCAACTCTATTTACTTTGGCAACTCGCCTCTATCGGGCAACATTTATGGTTACTCATGTTGGCAACACAATGCAAATCTCAACCACACGGAGGGATTTGTGTCTATGCGTAACCCATCTAACCACCCACAAACTTACACCTATACGCTTGACAAAACGGTGGGTGTACCTGAGCAAGCTCAACAGTTGCAAGCCAGTTTGGTAATGGAGTATACGGGACATCCCAATCAAGCCACGGCCGATGTCATTCCCTATACTCGCATTAGCCAAACCACTCCTTACAACTATGGTTCAAAGCTGTCGCTAACACTTCAGCCAGGCGAGATAGTTTTGCTTCACTTTGCGGCAAAGGACACCACAGCGGCAGCTCCACTTGTAGCACGCGCTGTTGAGCAAGGCAAGGTTAGCTTAACGCTCAGCAAGCCCGTTGTAGCACAGCCTGCTAACTTTGAACTTTTAGCCAATGGCAAACGTGTAGCTCAAGCTACAGCCGTAACAACCGATGCCGACTACCGCACCTTACACTTAAGTTTTCATAAGCCGCTTAGTCCCACAAAGCAGTATGCCATACGCATTAATGGCTTAACCGATTGGCAAGGCAACTGCACCCAGGGCACTTCGCCCGCCTTTTACTATGCCCCCGATAGCATACTGGTGCATTTAAGTCAGCCCCTTGACTTGCATGAGCAAGTGCCTTTGTCGCCTCATAAATCATTTCAAGGTAAAGGAGATTTTGCCATCGACTTCACGCTTGCCACCACCGAAGCTGACGCTATGGTGGCTCAGCAAGCAGGAGCCTACCATGTTAGTTTGCAACAAGGTCACATTCGCTTTAGTGTTGGACACGTAACTTACACCACCACAGCCACCATAAACGATGGTAAGGCTCACCACATAGTATGTTGTCGTGAGCGCAATGGCATGGTGAAGGTGTATGTTGATGGTCAATTGCAAGGCACTGCCTACGACAAGCAGTACATTTGCGAAGCATTGCCAGCAGGTTCTATTTTATTGGGTCAATCAGGCAAGCACATTAGCATTCATTCATTTGCATTACGCGAGGGAGCTATGTAGCCTGTTCTTAAGGGGTGTACCTTTGTTTATAGTTACTGAGGTTACGCGTTGGCGGAATTAGTAAACAAGTTGACAAGTTAACGGGTTAACAGGTAAGT
>ERZ506772.180-NODE-180-length-21070-cov-13.273_pt1 | contig 21070 bp, 15 predicted proteins | sample MGYA00513185_ERZ506772 | MGnify/ENA metagenome assembly ERZ506772 | reverse complement strand
CTTTAACATAATAAGTGGTGTAAAGCATACTTACTTGTTAACCTGTCAACTTGTTAACCCGTTAACCTGAAATTCCGCCAACGGGTTTGCTGAAAGAAATACCTTTAACCACTCAATGAACAAAACGTATACATATGACGAAGCCTACAAGGCATCGTTAGCTTATTTTGAGGGTGATGAACTCGCAGCACGTGTGTGGGTGAACAAATATGCCATGAAGGACTCCTTTGGCAATATTTATGAATGTTCACCTACCGACATGCATCACCGCATAGCCAGCGAGATAGCTCGCATCGAAAACAAGTATAGCAACCCTGTGAGCGAGGACGAAGTGTTTCGTTTGCTCGACCATTTTCGCTATCTTGTACCAGCAGGTTCGCCTATGACGGGCATTGGTAACAATCACCAAATAGCCTCGTTGTCGAATTGTTTTGTAATAGGCATAGACGGCAATGCCGACTCTTATGGTGCCATTATGAAATTAGATGAGGAGCAAGTGCAACTCATGAAGCGTCGTGGGGGAGTAGGACACGACTTGTCAGGCATACGCCCTAAAGGTTCACCTGTAAAGAACTCTGCACTAACTTCAACGGGTATTGTACCCTTTATGGAGCGTTATAGCAACTCCACACGCGAGGTGGCACAAGATGGGCGACGTGGTGCATTGATGCTCAGCATTTCGGTGCGTCACCCTGAGGCAGAGGATTTTATTGATGCCAAAATGACAGAGGGCAAAATAACGGGTGCCAATGTTAGTGTAAAACTCGATGATGAGTTTATGCGCTGTGCTACTGAGGGACACCCTTACCATCAGCAGTTCCCCATAGATGGCAGTTCACCCATCATAATGCAAAAGGATATTGATGCCACTGCTTTGTGGAAGAAGATTGTGCATAATGCATGGAAGAGTGCTGAACCCGGTGTACTCTTTTGGGACACCATATTGCGTGAGAGCATTCCCGATTGCTATGCTGACCTTGGTTTCCGCACAGTGAGCACCAATCCTTGCGGTGAAATTCCACTTTGTCCTTACGATAGTTGCCGATTGTTAGCTATCAACCTATACAGCTACGTAAAGCATCCTTTCACGTCACAAGCGGAGTTCGACTTTGATTTGTTCAAGCAGCATGTGACCATGGCTCAGCGCTTTATGGATGATATTATTGATTTGGAACAAGAAAAAATTGATAGTATCATTAACAAAATTAAGTCTGACCCTCAAAGCGAAGAGGTTAAATTTACCGAACTACATTTGTGGGAAAAGATTAAGCATAAAACGGCTCAAGGCCGACGTACTGGTGTAGGCATTACTGCCGAAGGCGACATGTTAGCTGCTTTGGGCTTGTGCTATGGCACTCAGGAGGCTACCGATATGGCTGTACTTGTGCAGCGCACTCTTGCTCTGAGTGCTTATGCTTCAAGTGTGCAAATGGCTAAGGAACGTGGAGCTTTCCCCGTGTTCGATGCTGAGCGTGAAGCACAAAACCCCTTCATATTGCGCATTAAGGAGTATGCACCTGAACTGTATGCCGACATGCAAAAGTATGGGCGTCGCAACATAGCATGCCTCACCATAGCACCAACGGGAACTACAAGTTTGATGACCCAAACAACCTCAGGCATAGAGCCTGTGTTTATGCCTGTTTATAAGCGTCGTCGCAAGGTGAACCCTAACGACACCAATGTTCATGTCGACTTTGTTGACGAAACGGGTGACTCATTTGAAGAGTACATTGTTTATCACCCCAAGTTCATCACTTGGATGAAGGCACAGGGCATTGACACCGAAAAGCGTTACTCACAAACCGAAATTGATGAATTAGTAGCTCGTTCACCTTATTACAAGGCTACGGCCAATGATGTTGACTGGCTCATGAAGGTGCGTATGCAAGGTGCCATACAAAAGTGGGTTGATCATAGCATAAGTGTAACTGTGAACTTGCCTAACTCGGTAGATGAGGATTTGGTGAACCGCCTTTATGTTGAAGCTTGGAAGAGTGGATGTAAGGGTTGTACCATTTATCGTGATGGCTCGCGAGCAGGTGTGCTTGTAAGCACTCAAAAAACAGATAAAAAGGAAAAGCAGGAAGAAAAAGCAGCAGCTGGTGCGTTGACATCAGCCTTACCTCCTGTAACAGAGCGTCGCCCTGAGGTGTTAGAATGTGACGTAGTGCGTTTTCAAAATAACAAAGAGAAGTGGGTGGCCTTTGTAGGGTTGCTTGATGGCTATCCTTACGAAATATTCACGGGCTTGCAAGATGACGAAGAGGGTATTGTGTTGCCTAAGTCAGTTTCAAAGGGGCGCATTGTAAAGCGTCAGCTACCCGATGGTACAAAGCGTTACGACTTTCAGTTCCAAAACAAGCGTGGTTATAAAATGACTGTTGAGGGACTGAGTGAAAAGTTTAATAAGGAGTATTGGAACTATGCCAAACTTATATCGGGTGTGTTACGCTATCGCATGCCTATTGAAAACGTCATTAAGTTAGTTAATTCATTGCAGCTTGAGAGCGAAAATATCAATACTTGGAAGGTGGGTGTCAGCCGTGCCTTGAAAAAGTATGTGCTCGATGGCACCGAGGCAAAAGGTCAAAAATGCCCTAATTGTGGCCATGAAACATTGGTTTACCAAGAGGGATGCCTCATATGCAAACACTGCGGTGCAAGCCGTTGTGGATAATAAGTAAACACCTATTTAAAAGAGGTTCGAGGCCATGAGCCTTGAACCTCTTTTTTAAAAAACAGAAAACAAAAATGTTACACACATTGCAAATATCGCTTCCTGAACTCCGCTTTCATGCCAATCATGGTGTCTTACCACAAGAACGTGAGGTAGGAGCAGACTTTACAGTGTCGCTACAATTGTATATTGACCAAGCTGATGCTCAGCAAGCCCTTTACCATGATCAACTTTGTGGCACCATTAATTATGCTGAGGTATACGGCTTGGTGCGTGACGAAATGTTGCAACCTTCACAATTGTTAGAGCATGTGGTGGCTCGTATAGCTCGCCGACTCATACACACCTACAACCATTTGCGCCAAGTTGATGTTCGTTTAACTAAGTGTACACCTCCTATTGCTGGTTGGGACGGACAAGGTGTGAGCGTGAATTATACGCAACGGCGCGAAATGACCATATGGGACTTTGATGGCACCATAGCTGACACATCAGCAGGCATTTTGCGTACAATGCATGCCACTTTTGATGCAATGGGGCTTGAGCAACCCACCGATGAAACTATTTGTGCCACTATTGGGCTGCCCTTGCTCACCAGCATAGCGCAGTTAACAAATTTACCTGCTGACGATGTGCGTGTACAGCAAGCCACTAATACCTATCGCACCTTGTTTGAACAAGTTGGCACAACGGGTGTAACCTTGTTTGATGGTGTGGCTGCTGAAATGCAGCGACAACACCTTGAGGGACGTTTTGTGGCCATTGCTACAAGTCGAGGACACCAGTCTGTTCATGATCTTTGTGAGCAGTTAGGCATTCTACAGTACATTGACCACATTGTAGCTTGTGAGGATGTGTCAACACATAAGCCCGACCCCGCTCCAGTGCAGCGCCTATGTCAACTCACACATGTGCTGCCAAGCGATACAATCGTTATAGGTGACACCACCTACGACATCGAGATGGGACGTAATGCAGGTGTAGGTTTGTGTTGGGGAGTGGCTTGGGGCAACCATACACCCCAACAACTCATGCAGGCTGGTGCTGATAAGGTGTTAGTAGCGTTTTAAACGATCAGTATAGGTAAGTAGGTGTTCAAAAGTGTGTTAAGGCATAACGATAAATATCCCCGAAAGTTTTGGTGTAAAAAACTTTTCGGGGATATTTATCGTTATGCAATGTGATGTAATGGTGTGAACGTTATGAATGAGTAGTCAAAGGCTGTTGTTTAGCCTCGTAAGCATCAAGAGCTTTGTGCATTTCAACATAACCTGCTTGCGTGATGCGTTCAGCATTGTCAAAGTCGAACACTCCAAAACGATTCATAGGAATGTTAACAGCAATGTCGGGTGGGGTGATTTTTTGTGACAATACGGTGTTACGTTGAATCTGTAAGTCAACAGCTGAGACCATAAGAGTCATGTAGTTGCTGGCTACGTTGTCTGGAGTCATCGTGTTCATCAAGTGTTGCATTGATAGCCAACGTGTTTCGTTCCTACTGCGTTGGCGAGCTAATTCACGCATTTCCTCAATCGTCTCGCTTGCTGGTGCACTTACATTAACCGACACTAATAAGTCCCCCTTTGTACGTGTTACGCGGTTAAGGGGCAATGGGTTAACAATGCCACCATCCACCAATATGTGGTGTGCTACCTTAATAGGTTTAAATACAGAGGGCATAGATATAGACGAACGTATGGCACGATAAATGCTGCCTTTTGAAAACACAACTTCACGTTGAGTTACCAAGTCGGCCGCTATGGCGCGAAAGGGTATTGGTAGTTGCTCAATGTTGGTGTCTGGCACCATTTGTTTAAGTGTACGTATTATCTTGTCGCCTTTCACTATATAGTTTTTGCTAAGTGATATGTCAAGCATGCTCACCACATCGCGTCGTGTAAGTGAAAAAAGCCATTCTTTCACCTCCTTCAGCTGACCAGCACAATACATGCCCCCAATGAGTGCTCCCATCGAAGTACCTGCAACTGAACTTATAGAGTACCCACGTTCGATGAGAGCTTCAATGGCTCCTATGTGTGCGTAGCCACGTGCGCCACCACTTGATAGCACTAAGGCTACAGACGGGCGATTTACATTTTTGCTTAACATGCTTGTATAGGTTTTGTGAGGGAAAATGAGAATATGTTGAACACTTGGTTTATACTTAGTAATGGTAAGTTGGTATTCAAAAATTAGTTGATATAATCATGCTCAGAATCTGTCGATATGCCTTGTCGCATTCTTTCGTCCATAAACATAGGTTTCATCGGTCACATAGCTCGCTATGGTTTTTCGTTTAGGTTTCAAAAACGCCTAAAATACATGCAAAAATGGTTCAACATATCCTTTTACCATTACTCAATGTGGCACATGAGAATAGTACAACCCATTAAAGCCCATTGTTAGTATATAAAAAAGCAAAAGACTCCGTAAGGCAAAAGGCCTTGCGGAGTCTTTTCTGTAAGTAAAATGTGTTATTACGCTACCAATAACTGAGCGTATTAGAACTCATAGCGACGGTCAGACATTTTGGCCTTGTGTAACATCAAGTAGCTGAAGGTAGACTGATAAGCGCGTTGGCCATTAGCTTGAGCCACTTGAGCCATTTCAGCTTGCGCGTTAAATTTGTCAGCAGTCTTGCTTTGGCCTGTAACCTTCAGAATGTAAACGGCACCTGCACCCTGAACGAGTGACGAGAACTTGTTTACGTTAGTTTTAGCTATGGTACCCGCTAACTTAGGTTCAGGCACGTTAACACCATTCACCATGGGGTAACCAGCCATTGTTTGGTTAGTAAGGCTTGCCATGACAGCACCCTTGAGTTTTTGCATGTCAGTAGTAGTCTTTACGTTTTTAGCCATAGCCATGGCCTTTTCAGCCTTCTTTTGTTGCTTAACCACTTGTGTAAGGAAGTCCTTCACTTGCTTGTTATCCCAAGGCAAGTAGCCCTTATCGTTGGTAGCTGAAACGCAAACTACGACGAGGTGGTCACCATTGCGGCCGCATTCGTAAAGTTTAGAAACATCGCCAGCCTTAGCTTCGTCAAAAATCCAACGTGCGCAGTCCTTAGCACCGCTACCGCCAATGCGTGAGGCAATGAGGTTTTGCATGGGGCTATAGCCAGGCAAGTCAGTAACCATGTAACCACTCTTGGCAGCATTCTTTTCAATAGCAGCCATATCCTTGTTTTGTGACAAGAAACGGTTAAAACGGCTCAGTTCATCCTCATAAGTCTTCTTTGAGAAGTTGAGCGGACACTTTACAACGGCTACGTTGTATTTAGTTTCCATCTTTTTGCGATCAAGCACCTGTACAACAGCAGCGCCTTGGTCGTTAGAGATGACTTGTGCACTATGCGCACCGATTTTGTAGAGTTGGCTAAGATATGAGGCAGTTTCGTCCTGCATGCCGAAGCTTTCATATTGTGCAGAAGTAACCCATACCGAGTCAGAGCTTTGACCATACTTTTTAGCCAATTCAGCAAATGAGGCACCATTGTTCAATGCGTTGAGAATAGAGTCAGCCTGAGCCTTACGCTTAGCGGGGTCAGTTTGAGTTGAAGCAATCTGACGATAAAGAATAGAGTCAGGAGCCTCTTCCTTAGCAATGAGTTTTAAGGTGTTAATAGTGTTGTCTTGTGCATTGTAGTAAGTAGCCTTAACACTACCTACAGCCATAGAGTCGAGGGCAGCGGCAACATCAGGCATACGCTGGAATGCGTTTTTGCTGAGTGCGAGGTTAGAGTACTGCACTGATGAGTTAGATGAGCGTACGATGTTAGCAATGTCGCCACCTTGTTGCAACTGTTGTTGTACACTTTCAACACGCTTAGTGAGTTCGGCACGGTCAGCAGCGCTGGCTGTAACGTTCACATCAATGAGCTTAATGTCGCGTGTAGCAACGGGAGTGTAGAAGTTCTCTTTAAAGTCATCGTAGGCTGCTTTCAAATCATCATCGCTAACTTTGATATCCTTGTCGCTGATAGTGCTATAGGGCAGAGCAGCAATTTCAACATTCTTTTGAATGGTGCGCTCGTCAAAGTTTTCTTTAGCAGCAATGGGGTTTGAAACAAAGCCCATGGCAAAGAGCATGTTGTATTTGTTAGAGAGCAATTCATCGCGAAGCTGCTTTTCGGTGAAGTCCCACATCTTCTTGATCATCTGAATTTGCTCTACAGCCTCTGCATTGTTGGCTTGTTGTGCTTGAGCAATGGTTTTGTTGTATTCTTTAAGGAATTGCTGCAACTGTGTCAAGTCAAAACCTCCGCGTTGATTGCGGAAGATGCCTGCCATCATTTGTAAGCTTTGTGCGTTGCCCGTACGCAGTGCTTCTTGCACTTCACCATCGGTAACGAAGAGACCGATTTTGTCACATTCCTCTTCAATCATCGACTTTTGTACGAACTGTTGCCACACTTGCTCGCGAATTTGTTCGGTTTGCTCATCGCTGAGAGTGGGGTCTTGTCCTTGCATCTGCATTTGCAGTTTGGCCATTTCGCTCTGGTCGTCAACCATTTGTTGGAAGTCTTGAATGGAGAGCTTTTTGCCATACACTTGGCCTACTATGTTACGATCCATGTTCGAGGTAGTCTCGAGTGAACGGAAGAACTCTTCGGCAATGAAAGCAAAGAGGGCCAAGCCCAACACACCTACAAGCAGTGCTCCTTTGCTTCGGATTGTTTGTAATGCTGCCATTTAAGTTTGTTATTTATTGTTTTTATTATTTTCAGTATACTTAGTGACGCGCAAAGGTAAATAAAAAAAAGCACTTACGCGGTGTAAGTGCTTTATTTTTAAGTTATAGCTATGGTAAAAGTAGCTATTTTTAGTTCTTTATTGCGTGCTAATGCTTTTCGGGCGGCTTGTGGGTGCATCGTGCTGTGGTGTTGGGGTAGAGTCGTTGCTTTGTTGTGCTCCGTTAGCGGGTGCTTGACTACCACTTGTGATGTCACCCATAGGCATGAATCCGCGCGACTGTTTTACGTGATATTCGGTGGGATGGCCATTGCGCATGGTGGCACGGAACCAATTACCTTCAATCTCTTGTTGCGGTTGCTTCAGAAAGGTGTATACGTTTGATGAGAGTTCGCCCGTTTGCATGTTCCAAAACAACTCTTCAGTTCGCAGTTTGCTTTGTGCCGTTTTATCGTCCAGCATAACGTGCCCATGCAGTTTCCATATGTTTTGATTGTAGAGCCATGCACTATCAGCACAAAAACGCATGTTTACCTTGAACTTATCATCATATCGTTCCAGAAACAAACCTTTAGGAAACTCCCAACGAGGCGGATTTGTTTTGTCGTACACCCGCCATTCTTCAGTGATAATTTTATAGCGCACAATGCCCGAGTCGGTAATGAGCTTTGACACACCGTGTGTGGTCATTACGGGCAATGAGTCGCGCCCTATAACCCTTGCTCCCATAGGAGGTGCATCGTTGGTGCAAGCCATGGGGGTGGTTAGTAACAGCAAGAGTAATGGTAACCACCATTTGTTAAGGCCCTGCTGCACTTGCTCTAAGTTATGTAGGTTGTGAATGCTCACTTTACACTATAGGTTGATTGCTTAAGGAGATGGGCTATAAATTAGTTGAAACTGTAAAAGCAGTAAGCTAAATAAAAAAGAATGTTCAACAGTATAAACCAATTTATAGCCCCCTCACCCATTAAAATTGAAAGAAAAAATTACTCAGCCTTCCACTTCATGAACCAACGTTCATTAAAGTTGATGCCAATGCTAAAGCGCAAGTAGTTTTCAGTAATCTGTCCAGCCACTTTAGGCTTAACGTGTTCATACTGCATGGCAAGGCTGATGAATGAACGATTGTTGTAAAGATTGACAATGGGTAGTGCAACACCAATGCTTGCTAAGAAGTCGTGTGGCCCCTTGTTACCTTTAACTTTGGCATACGAAGTGCCATATGAAACACCTGCACGATAGCGCACATGTTGTCGCCAGCGTAGTCCATCTTCATTAGGAATGTATTCGGCACCGATGCTCACCTTGTGCGAATTGTTGAAGAACCCCTTTTGCGTAACGTAGCTGAGTGTTTGGTCAGCATTGGTAATGATTGTAGGATATTTTATGTTGTCCCACTTTTGCCAAGTGTAGTCAATGCCCACTCGCAAAGAGTTGTTATGCGTCCACGTTAAGCCCACGCCTAAGGTGTGAGGTAGTTGAAATGCATTTTTACATGTCAATGTGGTGTCGCTCATAGTGGTGGCTGAAGTGCTACGATTGATGTTATAAGTAGCATTGCGGTCAATGTTGTGCCCTAACCCATAAGTAACACCTAAAGTGATAGAATTCTTTTTATTAAGGCGTTGTTCATATTGCAAACCAAAGTCTACTTTGTAGGTGCGAATGTCAGCACCATAGGTTTGCGATGTGGTGGGCACATCTGACGAACTGGTGGTAGTGCCCGTAATGTCCATTTGCGACTTATGTTCAATGTCGCCCCAAAGGTAGCCCCCATTCACACCCAATGATAAAGTCTTAAAAGGAGCCCAACCTACTCCCACATAAGCAGTGTGCAAGCCACCATCGCCTGAGAAGGTGTTGGTCTGTGTTAATTCCGTTAGACCATTGTTCGACTTATGCGTGTCCGTCGAAGTCATTTTATAACCAATGGTGCTGAAAGGCACCAAGCCCAATGACATGCCCAATCGGGGAGCTACACGAAAGCCCGCTGTGACGTAGTCAATAGAGGTATTCTTGGCATTTGTTTTTTTGTCATTTTGTGCAAAGTTGCCATTTTGCAGCGATAAGCCGAGGTCAAAAAGAAAAGTGAGAGAGTCAATGGCAGCATATGAGGCAGGGTTCTTAGTGTTCAGCTCTTTGCCATTGTGCATACCATAGGCAGTGCCAGCCATACCTTTATTAAAGGCATTGCCTCCATCGCCCAACAAGCCGAAACCATAGCGCGAATAGGGAGAGTTGCTACCATTGGTTTGAGCCATGATTGAAAGTGGTAACACCGCTAATACTGCGGTGGCCAAGTATTTGTGGAGTGTAGTCATCTGTTTTGATACTGTAAAATGCAGTTTAGCCCAATCTCAACCAAGGCATCATTGCGTTCAACTTCGGTTTCTTGTGCAAAGCGGTAACCATTGCCGCCAGTTACAAATATGTGGGCATTGGGGTGTTGTTGCCACATTCGTCGTATGTAACCTGTTATTTCGTAATCCATACCTTTTATAACACCCGTGCGGATGGCTTCATGTGTGTTACGTCCTATGTTCGTTAAATCTCCATCGGCCGAAACCAAGGGTAAACGAGCTGTTTGTTCATGTAAGGCACGCAGGCGCATGCCTAACCCCAATGAAATATTGCCTCCCAAGTAATGTCCGTCGGCACTCACATAATCATAAGTAATACAAGTGCCAGCATCAATAATAAGCAAGTCGGCATTAGGTCGGCACCAGGTAGCACCGACAGCGGCAGCCAAGCGGTCAGCCCCTAAGGTTTCGGGGGTAGAATAATCACAAATAAGAGGAGTGGGGGTGATACCTGTTACGTGTAAGGCGCCCGGCACTAAATGTCGAATACCTTCAGCCACATCAGGGCGAGGTCTACCCACCGACGAAAAGGCACAGGCATCAATATCATAGTCGGCAGCAATCATAGCAATATTGTCAACGAGGTCAGCATTCAGACGCTTACGCATCACCATGTCATCCCCGTTGAAAACTGCGGCTTTAGCCGAAGAGTTGCCAATGTCTACAATTAAATTCATATAGTATATCAATATCAAGGGGCAAAGTTAGTGCAAGGCGAGAGAAGAGCAAAAAGAAAATTCAAAAATTTTGTTTTTGCTCTTCCGAGCCGCCGCCTAACTAACCGAAGAAAAGTTAGTGCAAGGCGAGAGAAGAGAAAAAAATAAAGTAATGCGTTGGCGGAATGAGTAAACAAGTTGACAAGTTAACGGGTTAACAGGCAAGTTTGTCCATTTTCTTTAGAACATGATGCATTTCGTCCTTTCTTAATCGTAATGTGTAAACTGGTAATCTCGTTCGGTTTTTTAGCTTCTTACCATTCTGACTTTAACATAATAAGTGGTGTATAGCAAATTTACTTGTTAACCTGTCAACTTGTAAACCAGCCAGCTTGTTAACCCGTTAGTCAAGAAATCCGCCAACGGGTAAAGTAAACAAAAAAGCTCCCGACAATAGTAAGGCATAAACTATTGTCGGGGGCTTTAGCAAGTTCCTATAAACCTAATTATTTAGGCGTATGGTATTACTGCACCTCAATGGTACGAGCCACTTTCGCTTCGGTTTCAGCAACTTTAGGCAATGAAATGTTCAAAATGCCATGTTTAACCTCAGCACCAATTTTTGTTTTATCAACATCGTCAGGTAAAACAAGTGTTTGCTCATATTTGGTGTAAGCAAATTCGCGACGCAAATACTTCTTACCCTTATGTTCTTCTTCTTCGTTCTTCTTCTCCATGTTGATAACCAAGTCACCATTCTCGTCAAGGTGAATGTTGAAGTCATCTTTGGTCATGCCAGGAGCAGCTACTTCAACGTGGTAACCTTTGTCATCCTCAGCCACATTAATTGAGGGAGCGGTGGCATTAACGCGAGGCATATAGTTGTTGTCAAAGAAGTCATTGAAAACATTAGGTAACCAATTTTGTGAATAGCGTGTCATAATGTGTATATTGTTTTTATTTGTTTTAATATGTTGTTTTGCCTGGCCTTAACACCCTTGCGGGCTTCAGGTCTGCGCTCTTATCATCGCAAAGAGCGTGCCAATACAAAACTGTTCGTTGTACTGCCATGTTGACTTGACTTTTTGGCATAAAGGGTGACAAAATTTCGCTGTATGTGAATGAGTGTTGTATTAAATCAGTATATTTGTAACATAGTAAGTCAATGTTTTAAACATATATTCATAGCATGTCCACCACAACTGAACAAACGCATCATCTCCCAACCGATGATGAACTATTTACACTACGTCACATCAAGCCCACAGCTGTGCGTGCATTAGTTTTAGCTGAACTTGAGCGTGCTGATTGTGCGCTTTCGCTTACCGACCTCGAGGCTCGACTTATGACAGTAGACAAGTCGAGCATCTTTCGTACTTTAACGCTATTTTTGTCACACCACATGATTCATAGCATAGAGGATGGTTCGGGTATGACTAAATATGCGCTCTGTGCTCCCTCTTGCCATTGTGGAGAGTCAGAACACAAAGGTGATATGAATGATTTTCATACTCACTTTCGTTGTGAACGTTGTGGCCGCACTTTTTGTTTGCGGGGCTTGCCTATTCCACAAGTATCATTGCCCAAGGGATTTTCTCTTAGTTCGGCCAATTATGTGTTAGTAGGCATTTGTGCTGAATGTAGCAAGCGGTGTAAATGATTTTCAACGCGCGCGTTCTTAATATATCTATTGATAAAGCGTTGGTGGAGTTAGTTAACGGGGGTAACAAGTTAACGGGGTAACAAGTTAACGGGTTGACAGGTTAACGGGTTGACGGGTTGACGGGTTGACAGGTTGACGGGTTAACAGGTTAACGGGTTGACGGGTTAACAGGTAAGTTTGTCAAGTTGTTTAGCTTCCCTTGCAGTACTTTGCTTTGCGAAGATACGCTGCGGTTCGGAATTGAAAATGCAAGTTTTTTGAACTTTCATTTTGCACTTCACTCACCTTGCAGTATCTTTGCACCCATAAACTTAGGAATTCCCTTTACGATTATGATCAACAGAGAACTGATAAGGCTGAAAGTGGTTCAGCTTGTTTATGCTTATTATCAGAACGAGGGCAAAACGCTCGATGTGGCTGAAAAGGAACTTTCCTTCTCATTACAAAAGGCATATGACCTCTACCAATATTTGCTTTCGATGTTGGTAGAACTTAAAAAATATGCTGAGCGTAAAGATGCCGTGCGCATAGCGCGTGAAAAACGTACTGGTAACGTAGTGGGTGGAGTGTCGCCCGATAACCAATTTGCCAATAACAAATTTCTTTGCCAATTGGCCGATAACAAGGCTTTGATTGAGTTCCAAGAAGACCGCAAAGGCAAATGGACTGAAGAGGATGCTTTCGTAAAGAAACTTTATAACAAAATCATTGAAAGCGACATTTACCAACTTTACATTGACAAAGAGGACTTTTCATACGAAGCCGATCGCGAGGTGATACGTAAACTTTATAAAACTTACGTGTGCAATAACGATGAATTCGATTCGTTGCTTGAAGAACATTCGCTCTATTGGAATGATGACAAGCAAGTGGTTGACTCTTTTGTGTTGAAAACTATCAAGCGCTTTACCGAAAAAAGTACTGCTGATGAGCCTTTGCTGCCAGTGTATGCTGTTGATGAAGATCGACAGTTTGCAAGTAAACTTTTCTGTGCCACACTTGAGCGTGGTAGTGAACTGCGCGAGATAATACGTGCTAACACAAAAAATTGGGAGTTTGAGCGTTTGGCTTTTATGGATGTCATCATTATGCAAATTGCTCTGGCTGAAATATTGACTTTCGACTCTATTCCCTTGAATGTTACCTTTAACGAATACCTCGACATTGCTAAGGTATACAGCACACCACGTAGCTCGTCATACATTAACGGCATGCTCGACTCTATTGTAAAGCAACTTGCTAAAGAAGGTCGCACCACTAAAGTGCGCGAAAAAAAGTGTACTAAGGACAAAACGGCCTCTGCTAAGTAATAGTTTACGTTCTTATTACTAAAAGACTAAAGTAGAACAAAACAAATTCTATTCGCAATGAATACAATTCTTTTACAAGCCCAAGCCCAACAAGGTGGTAGTGGCATGAGCATGATTATTATGCTCGTTGTGCTGTTCGTTATCATGTACTTTTTCATGATTCGTCCGCAAAACAAAAAGCAAAAGGAAATTCAAAAGTTCCGCAATTCGCTCACTATCGGACAAGAAGTCATTACCATTGGTGGCTTACATGGCACCATACGTCACATTGACGAAGTGAACAACACCATTACACTCGAAGTGGCTACAGGTGTAAAAATGGTCTTTTCAAAAGAGGCTATTAACCCTATTGCTACTGAAAAAAAGTAATGAGCAGAATGATTGATGTGTAGGTGTTCAATTTAATTGCTTTTTGACGAACAAAAGGGTCTTATCTGCATCCCGATAATACACTTTCAACGAAAATAATAAATTAGAACCCCTCCTTACTTATAGGAATGCAGCAGGCCAAAGTCTGTTGCATTTTTTTGTTTTAGGGCCCTTATTTCAGGCCTGTTCTATCGTTTATATGTGTTGAACACATTGTTTTAGTTGGGTCGTTTTTACAGTTCTCGCTTGCGTCTTGTCGTAGTTCAATAATCTGCTTTGCGATAGCTGCAAAACCACTCAAGCTACTTAGTAGAACACCCCAAGAGCCCATATATAAAAAAGTATGTGTGGTTAACAAATCAATACCTTCACAACATGGCAACTGATAATACCCCACAAACAACCCCTAAACGCCAAGGGTGGCACCGATGGCTACGTCGTGAGTGGCTGTCGTGGATGTGGAACAAGCAAACATTTATATTTTTGTTCTTCTTAGCGCTAAGCACCACCTTTTGGGTGTTTCAAGCACTAAACGAAACTTATGAAGAAGACTATGCCATTCCGCTTGAGTTACGCAATGTGCCTAACAACGTGGTGGTGACAACCAACCTACCTAATGCGCTACATGTTACACTACGCGACAAAGGTAGTGTGCTACTGACTTATCGTTACACCCGACGTTTTAAGCCCATAGTAGTTGACTTTGATACTTATGCCAACGCATCGGGGCATGTAGTAATTCAAGGTTCCGAACTAACGCGCCAAGTCACCACCCAACTAATGGCCAGCACACAAGTGCTAAGTTCAAAGCCCGAAGTACTTGAATATTATTACAATTACGGACTTTGTAAACGTGTGCCTGTAGTGGTGCAAGCCGACATACGTACGGGACGCTTGTTTTCATTAGCCAATATTTTATTAGGTCGCGACTCGGTAACCGTGTATGCAGCTAAAGAGTTGCTCGACACCATAACAGGAGCTTACACTAAACCTATTAGGCTAAAGAGTTTGTCTGACACAACCCATGTAACAGTGCCATTTCAAATGGTAAGGGGGGCAAAGTTTGCACCAGCAAAGGTGGGCATCACCTTTTGCATTGACCGCTTGGTTGAAAAGACCGTGCAAGTGCCAGTGCAACAAGTCAACTTTCCCGCATCAAAACAACTGCGCACCTTCCCTGCAACAGTCAGTGTGACCTTTCAAGTGGGCATGGGCTTATATCGCAACATAACGAGCGACAACTTTGTGTTGGTGGTAAATTATGAAGACTTGCTTAAAAACAAAACAAACTTGTGCCACCTGTCGCTCAAAACCATACCAACGGGTGTAAGTCATGTGCGCATATCGCCACAAGATGTTGAATACATTATTGAAGAGGTTACTGAAGATGAATCAGATAGCGACTTATAACCACGCATTATGCATTGGTATAACAGGAGGCATAGGCAGTGGCAAAAGCTACATTTGCCATCAGTTGCAAACTGCAGGCCATCATGTGTTCTACTGCGACGATGTGGCCAAACACATCATTCGCACTCATGCCGAAGTCAAGCGCGAACTGCGTCAATTAGTAGGCAATGATGTGTATGATGCTGAAGGCCACTTGGTAAAATCAGTGCTGGCAGCCTACCTGTGTAGGGGCAACGATTATGCGCAGCAAGTAAATAGCATTGTGCATCCGCGTGTGGCTGAGGCTTTTAAGCAGCAGGCGGCATCCTTGCAGCCAGTTGATGCTGATGTTGCACATATTCTGCCTCATGGCAAACAGTTCATCAGCATTGAACAATTAAAGCAGTTGCCCACAAGCGGTACATTATTTATGGAGTGTGCTTTGCTCTTTGAGTCGGGCTTTGACCAATTAGTACAACACAGCGTACTGGTGCATGTGAGTCACGACACCCAACTTGCACGTCTTATGGCGCGCGATCACATCAATCGTGAAAAGGCACTTAGCTGGATGGCATTGCAACTGAGCGAAGCCGACAAAATGCAACGAGCTGATTATATACTTGTTAACGAGTAAGCTATACAGCTAAGCGAATGACTCGGAGCGTTTCAAATGCACGTTCTACAAATGTATACTGCCCCATGAAAATAAATTACAATAAATGCACGAAAGGTTGCAGATTACAAAAAAATATATACCTTTGCATTTGTAATTGAAACTTCAAAAAAACATATAAAATGCAAGACACAATTTTGGCTATTTCGGGCAAGCCAGGTCTTTACCGCTTAATATCACAAGGCCGTGGCATGTTGATTGTCGAAACCGTAGGTGCTGACAAAAAGCGTTTGCCTGCTGGTGCACGTGATCGTGTAACCTCGCTCAACGATGTATCAATGTATACAAACGAGGACGACAAACCCTTGATGGAGATATTCCAAGCCATTGCCGATAAAGAAGGAGCAAAGCCCACAGCCATTGATTATAAAAAGGCTACTAAAGCTGAACTCGCAGAGTTCATGGCAAGCGTCCTGCCTGACTATGATCGTGATCGTGTTCACGACTCAGACATCAAAAAACTCATTCAGTGGTACAACATTTTGATTAATGGTGGTTATACCAAATTTGTTGAAAAGGACGAAACTGCCACAACTGAAGGTTAATTTTTTTTTTTGTATTTCATATTTTCGAAAGCCCCATTGTCGTGATGATAGTGGGGCTTTTAATGTGAAAATAGTGCAGATGCGTATTTAAAATAATTTTGAATGCCTACTAAAAGCTCTGAATTGAAAGCATTTTTGCACATTGTGTCCTTATTTATTTTGTAGAGCTTTCATTTTCGCGTAAATTTGCATCGTACATACAACAACAAAGTGTAACAAGTAAGCGCTTAGAACATAACAATCAGAGCTTACTTAACCCAACAAACTACAACATCTTTCAAAACCTATCAACATGCAACACAAACAATTGCATAGTGCTCGCCGATTGCGCAATATGTTGGCATTAGCAGTCTTCTGCAGTGCCACTTTTAGCTCGTGGGCACAACTAAGCACCGATAAAACGTACTACATTAAGAGTTCGGTGTCGGGCAAAGTCTTTTCAAATGGCAATTCATCACAAAAGAATGCTGAAATAAAGCTCGAAGCTATATCTGATGCCTCAAAAGGTCAAAAGTGGACGCTTACGAGCACAGGCAATGACAATGAATACATTATAGTAAACGCTGGCTATCCTGGCTTTGCCATTGATGCCGCCCCTGCCAAGTGGTACTACCCACTACAATGGACTGCCGACGTAAACTCTGAAAACCAACGATTCCAAATCATCCCTGTTGAGGGAAAGGACAATACCTACAAAATAGTGTGGTCGGCCAACACCAATCGTCGCTTTATGGAGAAGAGTAACGACAAGCTCAACATATCCGATGAGGCTGAAAGCGCAGGTGTGACCACACAATTTGTGTTTGAAGAAACTGCAGCGCAAGAGATAGCCGATCGCGATAATTGGGCCGACGAACGTTTCTTCGAAGAGAATAAGTTACCAGGACATACCACCTTTATGCCCTATAGTAATACCGAAAAGTTACGTGCTGATGACGAGCGTTATCAGCATCCTTGGGTTGACCCACAAGGGGCAGATTGGCTCTCGCTGAATGGTGTGTGGAACCTTAAGTGGACTACCGACATTAATAAACGTCCTCAACAGGATTTCTATGCCGATGATGTGGATGCTACAAAGTGGGACACCATCAGCGTTCCTTCATGTCTTGAAATGAAAGGTTATGGCGATCCCTATTACATTAACGTAGGCTACCCCTTTGCTGACAACTACCCCAACCTTGATATGACGGCCAACTGCCAAAACTCAGTAGCCTCATATCGTCGCACCTTCGATTTGCCCGAGGGCTGGACAGACAAGCGCGTTGTGCTTCACTTCGATGGCATTTATAGCGCAGCTTACGTTTGGGTCAATGGTAAATATGTAGGTTACACACAAGGAGCTAACAACGATGCAGAGTTCGACCTTAGTAAAGTAGTACGTCAAGGCAGCAACAACATAGCTGTTCAAGTATTCCGTTTTAGTGATGCCTCCTACCTTGAAGGACAAGACATGTGGCACATGAGTGGCATACATCGCGATGTTTACCTTTATGCCACACCTAAAACATACATAGCCGATCACGTCATTACTGACGACATGTCGAAGCCCTACACCTCAGCCGCAGTTGATGTAAATGTGAGCATGAACAACCCTTCAGGTCAAGCCACCACTCAAAAGGTGCGAGTGCGCATTATTAATCCTGATGGTGAGCAAGTAGCTGAAAAGGTTACTGACTTTGCTTTTGCTGCCGATGAAACAACGTTGCAAAAGAATGTAGCATTTGACACATTAAATGGCATTCAAACTTGGACATCAGAGTCGCCCAACCTTTACACCATCGAAGTGTCACAGCTGAATGCTGATGGTAGCGAAGAGATGGCCTTTGCCACCAAGTATGGTTTCCGCAAGGTGTATAGCAGTGCCGGTAAAATGTACATTAATGGCAAACGTGTAATTTTGCGCGGTGTTAACACGCAAGACACGCATCCCGTTCATGGCCGTTCAATTGACACTGCCACCATGTTACGTGACATAACCATGATGAAGCAAGCCAACGTCAACCTATTGCGTACGTCACACATGCCACGTCAGCCCAAAATGTATGCTATGATGGACTATTATGGCATGTATTGCATGGATGAGGCTGACGTTGAATGCCACTTTAACTGGGAGCAAAGTGGCAACACTATCAGTTCAGCTAAAACATGGCGTCCACAGTTTATTGATCGCACCATACGCATGGTACAACGCGACCGTAACCACCCCGCGGTGCTATTTTGGAGTTTGGGTAATGAAAGTGGTGTAGGTGCTAACTTACAAGCCACTTACGACACCATTAAAGTGGTCGACCCCACACGCCTTGTACACTACGAAGGGGCAACACGTGGCAATGCCAGCTATACCGATATGTATAGTGTCATGTATCCGAGCATGAGCAATGTAAGTCGTGAAGCCAATAACACAGGTGGCAAACCCTACTTTATGTGCGAGTTTGCTCATGCCATGGGTAATGCAGTAGGTAACTTTAGCGAATATTGGAACACCGTAGCCAGTTCAACTTATGGCATGGGTGGCTGTGTATGGGATTGGGTTGACCAAAGCATATATAATGCGCAGGACATTAAGAACAACACGCTCACGCAGAATGGATATCCCAAGTATCGCACAGGTAACGATTTCTCAAATTATAACCATCAAGGCAACTTTGTTAATAACGGATTGGTGCCAGCCGATCGTGCTTGGACACCTAAGTTAGCCGAGGTAAAACAAGTTTATGCCCCTATCACTGTAACATACAATGCTCGTCGCAAACGTGTTACGGTTAACAACAATTGTGACTTTAGCACACTCGACAATTATCGTTTGGCCTACACCATACTAAAGAATGGCGAAGAGGTTGAAACCGATACACTCGATTTGCCAGCAGCATCACCCAATAGCAATAGTGGCGCTATTGACGTGCCTTACACTACTACTTTTGATAGTAATAGTGAGTACTTAGTAAACTTCACCGTGGTGCAAAAGCAGGCTACCTTGTGGGCTGAGGCTGGCTACCCCGTTAGCAAGCAACAATTTGTGTTGCAAGAGGGCGAAACCACCTTACCTGCAGTTAACTTTGGCAAACAAAGCCTAACACTTGAGGATGTTAATGGCGACCTCGAAATAGGCAACAACAAGTTCAACATCACCATCAACCCCAATACAGGTCGTTTGTATTCATGGACCTATGGCAATTATGAACTTATCGATGGTTTGGCCAAGAACTTAACCTACGACAACTTCCGTTGGGTGGAGAATGATGAAGCTGCCGGAAATTCACTTGATGCAAGCAATGGCATTAGCAAATTTACTATTGTGAATGCCCCCAAGTTGAATGCCGATGGTACAGCAAGCTTTAGCACTAAGGGCACAGGCACTTACTGCAATGTCTTATACAACTACACCATTTATCCTGATGGCACCATTGATGTGCAAACCACTTACACCTCACATCAGGTTGACAACCTTCGCCGCATTGGTTCAAAAATAGTACTTCCGAAGGGACTTGAGCAGATTGACTATTATGCGCTCGGCCCATGGGATAGCTATGTTGATCGTAAGGATGGTGTGCAAGTGGGACGCTATCGCAGCACAGTGACCGACATGTTTGGCACTACACCTCATCCTCAGTCATGTGGCAACCACGAAGGTTTGCGTGAACTCACCCTTACTGATGCCAAGGCTGGCTTCATGCTCAACGTAAAGGCTGAAGGCCAAGTAGCCTTCTCAGCTCTGCACTACACCGATGCCGATATGGCTAAAGCACGTCATTGTTGGGATTTGACACCAGGCGACGTAGTACTTCACCTTGACTATTATCAAAAAGGTTTAGGCAATGGCAGTTGTGGTAGGGGCACAGGCACCCTGTCGAAGTACAATTGCCCAGTTGGCACCTTTACTAACAAGTTGCGCTTCCGCCCAATGTGGCAGAGCGAGACAGCCATTAACGGTGTAACGACTCCTGCTAACGACATCCGTGTTAGCGTAGTAGATGGTCGAGTTATCTGCACGGGCAACATAGCTGCAGGCACAATGCTTCGCGTGTATGATTTAGGTGGAAGCACCGTAGCCACCGCTACAGCTTCATCAGCTACACAGCAACTTACGGTATCACTGAGTGCACAACCTCGTGGCACATACTTAGTTAAAGTGGGTACCCAAGTGTTTAAGGTGATTCGTTAATTTAACTCCTTATAAAAACCCCGTTCAAGCATTTACATGTTGAAGCATTCAACGTGAAATGTTTGAACGGGGTTTTTATATATTACTAAAGTTCCAGATTTAGCAAAGGCTCAGTTACTCAAGGTTCGGATTTAGCAAGGGCGGGCTGAATCATCGTGCAAGGCGAATGCAATCAAGCTTGCTTGAATTGCTGAGCCGCAGCCGATGATGTCAAAAAAAGCCCAATGGAGCACATGCCCAGGGCAAGCAAAGCGACACCTTAACGGGTTAACAAGTAAGTTAGTTATCTTATTTAGCCTCAAGTTTCGAATTTAGCAAGGGCGGGCTGAAAGCCCAATGGAGCACATAGCCCAGGGCAAGCGAAGCGACACCCTGGGTAATCCCACAACAAATAATATTGATGCGCCCTGAAAGGGCAAAAGCATTAAGACATGGCACAATCATAGAGCAAAATATACATACATCTGATATTCCACATTAAGACAACAAGTCCAGCCATCAGACAAGAGGACATTGAGCGTGTACATTGCTATGTCGGCCAGTTAGTAAACACTACTGGCTGCAAG
>ERZ506772.167-NODE-167-length-22049-cov-6.95712_pt1 | contig 22049 bp, 22 predicted proteins | sample MGYA00513185_ERZ506772 | MGnify/ENA metagenome assembly ERZ506772 | reverse complement strand
TAACAAAGAGATAAAATACTTACCACTTCCATTACGCGAGATAGTAGCAGATTTTGTTATACTGAATATTTGTGACAAATTTGTTACAAAAATAAAAAAAGAATGACGTAGATTAAGAAGAATAAAAGTAAATACTTACTCTTTATTCTTTAAACAAAAGTCATTCTTGATTTATTTTAATTTATTCCAATTTCTTAAATTCTAATTCTAATCTTCTATCTTAGATACAGCATCCTCTACAGCCATTATAAATCCCTCTGAGCTATATGTTGCTCCTGCTACTGTATCTAGTTTTGATATATCTTGAGTAGATTTTATTTGAGTAATTAATTGTCCTATTGCTGGGTCAGCTATTGCTGCTGTATCATCATGTGTATATTTTATATCAGAGATTCTAACTTCACCTTTAGAATTTTTCTTAGCAAGTATTGTTACAGTAATCTCATCATTAAATCCATCTCCTACACCAGTATACTCTTTAGGTGCATTAGCTTTCTCCACAAATATACAAGCTAGTCCAACTACAATAAAAGCTATTACACAGATTTTTCTAATTTTCTCAACATTCATTTCTCTTTCCTCCTATACTATAATAAAGATTTATTCTTCATTATTATATCATAATATATAGAGAAAATAAATATTTTTGTACTCTTATTTATTATTAAGTTCTTGATCTAGATAGTACTCTATCTTTTTAATATCAAGATATGTATCTATGTCCACTGAGTATTTTTCATTCATCACATAGGCAAGTCTACCATCATTAAGACTTGTATCTAAACCAAAATCCTCATTTAACTCTTGAATATATATAGCTCCATTTACTCTATAGAACTTTGGAAAATCCTGTCTTCTCATTGTACTATTTAATGAAAGAAGATTTTTTACAGTTCCATCTTCATTAATAGTTCTCATAAGTACTGGGTTCTCATCAACTTCTGTAACACTTACAAGGCTTTTCTCATCACTTTCAAAAAGCTTTTCTATTGCCTCATCTATATGCCAACCTTTTCTAAGAGGTACAGTATTTTGAAGTAATACTAGATAATCATACTCCTCTCCATGCTCCTTTAGCCAATTTATAGCATGCACCACTGCATCTATTGTCTTAGATGTGTCTTGAGCTAACTCTGCAGGTCTCATAAAAGGAACATCTCCACCAAATTTTTCTGCCACAGCTTTTATTTCCAAATCATCAGTAGAAATAACTGTCCTATCTAAATATTTTGATGAATTAGCACACTCTATTGAATATTGTATAAGTGGTTTCCCATATATCTCTATTATATTTTTTGAAGGTATCCCCTTACTTCCACCTCTAGCTGGTATTATTCCCAATATTTTTTTCCCTTTATACATTTTGATTCTCCTTTCTACTTCTATATTTTTTAATAATCTCCTTTAAAAGATAAAAAGTATTAAATGATTTTAATTGAATCCAAGCTTGCTCCCTGTACTCTACTATAAAGAAATCTATTAAAAATAGAGCTGTAAACTGAGTTATAAGTGTGGCAATAGCAGCTCCATCTATTCCATATCTAGGTATAAGGAGAGCATTTAAAATTATATTTAGTATAAGACTTATAAGTGTCTTATAAAAACTTTTTTTAGTGATATTTTTAAGTGTCATATGCCCAGTCTGCAATGAACCATTAGCCTTTATAAATATTGATACTGCTAAAATAGTATAAACTCCTATTGCTGGACTATATTCCTGTGCATATACATATCCAAAGGTATATTTTACTACAACTATTGATACTAAGGTTATTATAAAATAAAATTGTGTCACTAGAGTATTAGAAAAAAGATAAAATTGGTAATACTCCTTATAATCCTTTCTATACAGCTCCATCATCTTAGGAAAAAGTGAATTTTGTACAGGACCTAAAAGTATAGCTAAGATAGTAGATAGCTGCACTCCTATTGTATATATCCCTACATCTGCTACTCCCATATAGTATTTTATCATAAGTCTGTCCACTTGAGTATAGACTAAAAATGATATATAGGTTACCCACAAAAATTTCCCTTCATCTATTATCTGATAGAGTAGATTTTTATCTATCCTTCTCTCTATATTTGAAAGTTTTGATAAGTAGGTTCTTCTATATTGAAATTTCAATATTCCCATTCTTATGAAGCTACCTATACATCTTATAGCAGGAACAGCTATTATCCCCACTCCAAATAGCATTCCAATATATTGAAGTGTATAGGATATTATTTTTACTATATTATTGGAAATAACTATTCTTCTAGATTCTAGCTTAAACTCAAAAAAGTTTTCTATCCCATAGGTTGCTGTAGTAAGTATATTATCTAAACAGATAAGCAATAGCATATAGAAAAGAAGATTATCCATATCAAATGTAAATTTTAAAATTATAGGTATAAATATTATTATCCCTGCCATACTGTTACGAAAAAAATTCACATTGAAGATAACATTGTTGAAGTTATCCTCTGTATAGTACTTTTTTATTACCCTACTATTGAGCAACTCAAATAATATTGCTGAAAATGCTACTAGAGATACAGCATAATTATATTTTCCATAGAGTTCTGCTCCATAGTAGTTAGCAATTTTTATTCCCACTAAAAATTGTAACAACAGTATAAATACTTGGTCAAACATAAGCCAAGCTATATTTTTAGTTATTTTTCCTCCACTACTCATTATTTTCTCCTATTTTTAAAGCTCTACATTTCTTATCATTATACTATCACAACTTCCAAATCTTTCAAAGAGTTTATCATCTACCTCTGTTCCATAAAAATCTATTGCTACATCTTTTCCAAAACCAAATACAGCTGTGGAGAAAAGAGTAACCACTCTTTCTAGTTTTATTCCCATAACACTTAAAAGTTCCACTGGATACTTCTCTTTCATCACATAATACTCTTTAAAATATTTAGAATAATCTGTTTTTTCTCTTGGATGAGGTTTTATTATAATAGACTTATTTGAATAGTTAGCTAATACTTTACTATATAGTTCTATCTTTCTCTCCTCTGAAATTATTCCATCCTCTGACATAGGTTGGGTAAAGAGCATAACTGTTTCTCCATCTACCTTTTGAAATATCTCCTCATTAAAACTAAAAACATCTTTTATCAATCTCTTTTCATTTTCACTTTTTTTATTCCATAGCTCTTGAAGATCTATTACCTCAGCTTTATCTTCAAGCCCTTGAGGTATTTTCTCACAAAGTGAAGATGTGAGATAGATTTTTTTACATCTATCTCCATAGCCCATCAAAACTTTTCTCTCTCCTATTCCATAGAGTTTGGCTATAATATCCTGTATCTTCTCTTTCATACCACTAGGAGCTGCCTTATATGGCATATAGTTTAAAGTCCCTTCCTCTATAACATTTATTTTCTCTTTATAGAATACTCTTCTTCCAAGCTCAAGATTATCCATACCATATAGCTCACTCTCTCCCTTCTCTATCCTATTAAGAAGTGGAGCTAATTCATACCTTATATCTCCTATATAGCTAGCCATTTTAAATCTATTAAATTTGGGATTTTTAGCATACATTCTAGATTTTTCTAATACTATCTTTTGTCCTACAAGTTTTTCTAAGATTTTCTCTTTTCCTTCATAAGTTATATAAGTAATATTATCCTTTTCTAAATCTGCTAAAAGTAAAAATATAAGCAAAACTCTGTCCATATCATAAAGAAATACTCTTTCCATAGCTACCTCCTAGTTATCAAAAAAAGGAATAGTTTTTAACTATTCCCCATACTATTATTTTGAATACTTATTTCTATAGTTTCTTATAAACTCCGCCATAAATGCTAAAAATACTCCTAACATTATTCCTAACACAGCTCCCACACCTACAAATAATATTAATGGCTTTCCTTCTGTGTCTGTAGTAACTGAGATACTATTTTTATCATATCTGAATAAGTAGAGTCAATGTACTCTCTACTTAAAATATTCATATCCTCTATTATTTTATTTGCTTTTTCTACAACAACTCTTAATTTATCATCTAAATTTTTAATCTCTTCAGCACTAGGTGCCTTAATATCTAATTTACTATTTTCTAATAGTTGTATTTTTACTTTATTGTCTTCTATATTATTATTTAATGCTACATAATCTTCTACCAACTTTGAATAGTAATCATTTTTATCCTCAATATCTACTCCTTCATTTGCTATATTAGGTATTACTATTTGTTTCTGAGTAGGTTTAAAATTGTGTAACATTTCATTTAAAACCTCTACTTTACCATTTAAAGCTTGATTTTCAAGTATTAGATCTTGAATTTCAGAATCTACTCTAAGTAATTTATTATTGCTATCTTTTGAAAGTCCATTTATTGAATAATATGAATAGTAATCTTTTAATTCTACATTTTTTAAATTTCTTATTCTTTCACTTATCATTTCAAAAGAATATCCCAATTTAGTAGAGATATAATTTTTATTTTCATAGGAAGCTATAGCCATTTCCATCATTTTTAATCTTTCATCCAATAAGATATAGCTGTCACTATAGTCATAATTATATATTTCATCTCCTATTGTTTGAATTATATAATTGGGTTTATGCTTAGTAATATAACTACTTATTGAATCATTTATTAACTTATTTAATATCTCTTTATCTTTTTCTTTAATCTTAATTCTGTAGTTACTAGCAGTAAAAGATAGAGTTTCTCCTCTTTTTAATGCATTATCTATAAGGGTTTGTGTAGAATCTGGTATTATTCCTTCTACCTCTATAGAGTTTCTAAAATCATCTAATTTTTTTCCGCCTAATTTCTCTTGGTACATATTATAAGTATCATTAATTACATCTAGAGGTATAATATCAGTTCTTAAAAATATTGAACCATCTGGATTTTTTCCTTTTTGTAACTCTGGATAATTAAAACCTATAATAGCTGTATTAAAACTATTTAATCTATTATAGATATATCCACCTAAAGTAGATAATAACATAACTACTATAGTTACTATAACTATCTTTACCTTATGCTTTAATATTGTATGAAAAAGCTCCATTAAATCTATCTCATCCTCTTCTTCATAAATCCTTCTTTCATCTAACTCTCTCACTTTTCTTTTCCTCCATAATTTTTTACACATGAGATATTATACAGGATTTATTTAATTTAGGCAATTTTTTTATTGCTCAAATATTTTAAAGCTATCAATATAACAACAGCACAAATTCCTAAATAAATAAATGTCATTGGATTTTGTAATCCCCCTACTATTATTATCAAAGAACCTAAAATAGCTATTATAGGGATTATTAATCCTTTTATAGCTCCATCTACTTCTCCTTTTCTATATAATTTAATTACACAGAAATAAAGAATAATATATAGAATATAACTAGCTACTATAGGAATCTCTGAAATATCAGAGTTTGGTATTAGATTATACTTTTGAGCTATGTAGTTAATAACTATAAATACTGCTGTAATTACAAAAGCTATCTTAGCTGAAAACTTAGGTACATGATGTCCTTCCTCTAAATAGCTAATCTTTTCTGCCATTGGAAACATTCCTCTAATAGCTAGTGAGTAAGGCATTCTTAAAAATCCTAATGTAAATCCATTAAGAGTTCCCAGCACTGAAAATATTATGAAGATTAAAAATATCTTTGCTCCTGCTGTTCCAAATAACATAGTTACAGCTTCATTTACATGGGCATCCCCTAGTTCCATTATTCTTTCTGGACCAACTAAGATACTTATTCCCACAAAATATAGTACATATGCTACCAATACAAATATAGGTCCTATTATAAGAGCTATTGGTAGATTTTTTTTAGAGTTTTTTATCTCATGTGATATAGAGGTAGAAACTACCCAACCATCATATGAAAAAGCTATTGGAGCTAGAGCTCCCAACCAAGCTAGTGACCCACCAGCTGCTAGTATCTCTGCATTAGTTATAATCTTAGGATCTCCATATTTAAATCCAGCTATAGCCAATACTCCTATTAAAATAACTTTAGATATAGTAGTAAAGTTTTGGAAAAATCCTCCTAGTAATGCTGAAAAATAGTTGATAGTATAGCATCCTAAAAATGCTATTGCTCCTATTATTGCCATTCTCTCTGGAGTAGCTTCCCACCCCATAAGCATACACATATATACCCCAACTATCCAAGATACCACAGCTAATAGTGATGGATAGTAGATAAATACCTGAAACCATCCAAAAGCTCCAGCTATTTTTCTTCCTGCATACTCATCTGCATAGGTAATAACTCCACCAGGCTTGGTAGTTTTTGTTGCTAAAACAGCTATAGTAAGACTTCCGAATATTATTCCAATAGCGGCTATTACAAATACTGCCACTCCCTTTATTATACTTCCATTGGTATATACTAATATGTTATCACTTTTAAAAAATATACCTGAACCTATTACTATTCCCACTATCATAGCAATAGCAGTAAATAATCCATACTCTTCTTTCTCTTTTGCCATTCTCTTTTCTCCTAATTAAATTTATAATATTTTACTATTATACTATAATTTTTATAAGTTGAAAAGAAATTTTCTAAAAATTTATAAACTTAATATCAAAATTTTAATATAATTTAAAATAAATCAAGAATGATTTTCGTTCAAAGAATAAAGAGCAAGTATAGCTCGGTGCACTAAAAACACAAAACTCGTTTCACTCAAACAGTTGTGTTTTTTAGCGTTTACCTTCACTGACTTGCTCTATTTATTCTTCTCAATCTTCGTCATTCTTGATTTTTATATATCTCTAATTTTCTTAAATTGAAATCAGAGTAAAGAAAAAGGAAAAAAATTTACTGTAATGAGCATTGCGTAAGCACTAGCGATTGGAAGTAAACTTTTTTCCTTTTATATTATTGAATTATTCTATTTTTTGATTTCAATTTAAGAATCTTTAATAGCTCTTATTTGTAAGAGTATGGAGTAGTTACAGTTACGTTATTTACTGTGTTTGATCCGATTGAAGACATTCCAGAAGATACTGAACCTACTGAGTTTGAAGATGAAGTTCCAGCTGGAGATGATGATCCCATTCCGAATGCTCCCATGAAAGATTCTCCAACGCTAACTGGTGCTGCTGCAGGTGCTGCTCCTCCTACTGAAGTAGTTGTAGTAGCTGAATCAGAAGATGTATTCTCATCAGCTGCAAATACTGCTACTGATAATGCCATTAAAGCAAGTACTAATAATTTTTTCATTCTTATTCCTCCTTTTAATTTTCTCTAAAATTAGAATGCATATGATGCAGATAGAGAACCTACGAAAGATACTTTATCATTTCCTGTATCAACAGTTTGTTTGTTTACGTTGTAAGCTCCCATTGTGATAGTTATTGGTAATTTTGGTGATGGAACAATTCCTACTCCTAAAGTAGTTACTCCACTTGTATAGTCAGCGATTAAGCTTAATTGTGGCATTACATATGCTGCAACTGACACGAATGGATATACGTGATCTTTCTTATCTCCATCTTCGTTTACTTTTGCAAAGTCATTATTTCCTAATCCTGCTGTTACAACAACTGGTGCTACATCATTTGGTAATAATTTAGTTACTGATGTATAGTAGCTTTCATCCATCTCATCTTTACCATTGTCATGCCATAAGTCTATAGTGTTTACCCCAACTGCTACTCCTAATCCATATTGTGAGAAGTTGTGTCCTAAAGATAGGTTAAGAGATCCTCTGTTGAATGCTCCTCCATCATCAGGATTGATACTTCCTAGTGATAATGATACAGCTCCTCCTACTGTTTCATAAGGATTTCCGTATCCAAATCCTACTGCCATTGATCCGTCAGTATCATTTCCTTTTTTATTGTTAGTATGAAGTCCTCCAATACCTGCAAATACTACTCCTTTACCTGGAACTAATCCTGCTGGAGCACTCATAGTAAATCCTGGAACAGCTGCTAGCTCTTGATAATTTTGAGCTATGTAGAAATATTTTCCTGTTCCTACTTCGTTAGATGATACTGCAGCTGATGAAGTAACAGCTGCTTCTGGTCCTACTGCTAAAGCGGCAGATGAAACTAGTAAACTTCCTAGTAATAATTTTTTCATCATTTTCTTCCCTCCTAATTGTAATAAATATATCTAAATATCTCTTAGTGCATCTGTAATAGCTATATTACCAGCTTTTCTTGCTGGATACACTCCCATTCCTATACCAAATGCCAAAGAGACTACTAGAGCAAATAAAATTTGTAACACATTAAATTGTGGTGGTATCATTATAAGTTTTCCACTTAAGATAGCACCTATTACACCTATTATAACACCTGAAAGTGAACCTATTATAGAGATAATAACTCCCTCTGCTAAAAATATCTTCACGATATTTTCTCTAGACATACCCATAGCTCTTAGTATACCTATATGTCCAGTTCTAGCTCTCACTCCCCCTGCTATTAGGTTCATTATACCAAATCCTCCAATACATAGAGATATAAAAGATAGAATACCTAATGTATTTTTTACCATTCTTTGAATTTTAACAATTCTTTTATATACTTCAGGTGTTTCAAGTAATCTCACCTGTCCATAACTTCTTCTATCCTCATTAAATCTCTTTAGTAGTAAAGGGATTAGGTCCTCAGCATCTTCGTTTTTATCAAAAGATACAATGAGCTCATTATACCTATATTTTCCAAATAGCCTCTCAAAATATCCTTGAGAAACTATTATTCTATTTCCCTGTTTCATCAGTTCAAAAGGGTTTTTCTCTTCATAGATTCCTGCTACAGTAAAACTTCTTACTCCATTTTCTGTAACTAGGTCTACCCTATCTCCTGGCTGCTTATCTGGAAACTGATTCTTATCTAGTATGACTTCTCTATCTCCTAGATTTCTAAGTCCCAATGCCATAAGTGCCTTTTGAGAATACCCAATAAATATATTGTTTCCACTGTTTTCTCTAGCTCCAGGAAAGAGTGTGTACTCTACAAAGGGATAGTTCTCTATTATCTGCATATCCCTAGCACTCATCTCCTGCCCACCTATCATTATTCTATTGCTCCCTATAGCTGAAAGATTAGTAGATATTATCTCCTCTCCCCCTGCTCCTAGTGAGAATGACATAATAAGTGCAGTTATTCCTCCTACTACTCCTAAAAAAGGAAATATAGCTCTTTTACTATTCCCCAAAAGCATCTTACATGCAAACCAGAATATCATCTTCATCTTACTCAACAACCCTTATTTTTTCACCGTTTCTAACTTTAAATGGATTTACTATTACCTGTGTTCCAACTGGTAAATCTAGTATCTCATAGCTATTTACTGTTCTAGCTCCTACATTTACCTTTTGTTTTCTAGCTCTTCCACCATCATTGATATATACGAAGTACTCTCCATCTTCCTCTATTACTGAGAAACTATTTACAACTGGTACAGCTGTTTTAGCTTGTCCACTGATCTCTACATCAGCTATAAATCCAGGTCTTAAATCATTTTCCTCATCTATTGATACCTCTACCTGAATTACTTTTTCCTTAGTTTTAGAGTATTTACTATCTACAGCAGCAGTAGAAACTTTCTCTACCTTACCTTTATATTGCTTATCTCCATCACTATCTCTAGATACTATTATAGCTGGTTGCCCCTTTGCTATAGCAGAAGATTGGTATAGAGGTACCTCTACATTTACTCTATTTCCACCAGTTGTAGATACAGCTAGTAATCTCTCTCCAGGTTGTGTTACACTTCCTTCCTGTACATCTATTCCTACTACTACTCCATCTACTCCAGCAGTAAGCGGCTCTTTTAATTGTTTCTCTCTAATCTTTAATGTCTCATTTTCTAATTCTAACTTTTCAAGACTAGATCTCAATTTTGCCTCTTCTATATTTAACTCTCTTTTTAAACTCTCATAACTTACTACCATAAGTTGATGTTTTTGTCTATTTAACTCTAAGTTAGTTTTTAAATCCTCTAACTCTACCTGTTTTCTTCCCGATTCAGTATTTATTCTACTTGCTTCAGTTGCTGATACTCCATCTTTAGATAGTAGTTGCATATATGCTTCTGCTCTTTTTTGAAGAGTTCTAGCTTCCTCTGTCACTACTGGTAATCTTCTCATATCAGCTTTTATCTTCTCTTCTAGATTTTTTATCTCCAACTCTCTGTTATCTAATTCCAATTTCATAGAACCAGAATCTAAGTCAGCTATCTGTAACTTCACATTTTGTATATCTAGTTCATTTACTCTAAGAGCCTTATCATTTTCCATTATACTTTTGTTACTAAATAGTATAAGCTCTGTATCTTTTGTAATCTCCTCTCCATCTTTTACTAAGATTCTCTCTATTACTGCTGGAGCTGAGATATATACAGGTTTTATCTCTCCAGGTACTACCATTCCTGTATATAGGTTCATATCTGAAAGATCTCCTACCTCTATTCTAGCTACCTTTACCTCAGTAGTTCCTAAAATATTCATCTTATAGGCTCCATAACCTACTAATGCAATAACTATAGCTCCTATAGCTATTTTTTTCTTCATTCCACTCTCCATTATTTATTCTCCCTATCTATATAGATTTTCATACTCTATTACTGCTAATACAAGCTTTCTTTGTAACTCATAGTAATCCTCTTGAGCCTCTCTAAAACTATTTACAGAGTTCAAGTAGTCGAAAGTTGTAAGTAATTCATTCTCATATCTCATACTATCTATATCCATATTCTCCTGAAGTAAGTTAGCTCTTTTCTCCATAGCTAGAGATTTTCCATATAGAGCCTTTATCTCTCCTAACTTATTTTTCATATCAAGAGATATTCCCTTTAAGTTATCCTCGTACTCTATCTTAGCTTTCTCATATAGATACTCCTGAGATCTTACATTATCTAAGTCAGCTCCCCAAGAAAGTACCCATCTAAATCCTACTTCAAATATATCTCTTTTATCAGCATCATATTTTCTTAAAGTTCCATTATCATTATATCTATATCTATATGTATATTTTGTATAAATAGTGGGATATAATGCAGCCTTTGCTATCTTTACATCATAGTTAGCACTATCTAATTTTAGAGCTTCCTTAGAACCTAGTAGAGTATTCTCCACAGGTGTCTTATTCTCTTCAGTAATATGAGCCTTTGCCTCTAAAAATTGTAATGGATTAAAATCCTTTAATTCCAATGGACTATTTACTGGATAGTTTAATAGTCTTGCTAACTCTCCTAGGCTAGCTTCCTCTTTCTGTTTATTCTCTAAGTTAATACCTCTATTATTCTCTATATCAGCTTCTATCTTTAATAGCTCTGACTTTGGTACTAATTTACCATTATTATATAGATCAGATATTCTTTCTCTTTGTTTTTCTAAAGCCTCTATTGCTTTATCAGTTATCTCTATCTGTTTTTTGTAGTTCAATGCTTCAAAGAATTTTGCCACTGCTGCCTCTTGAGCTGCTATTCCTACTAAGTCACTATCTTTTTGAGCTATCTCATATTGAGTTTTTGCTTTTTTATAGTTATTTAATGTTCTTCCACCTTCAAATATGGGTAAATACATTTCTAACTCTTTAAGTCCAACTCCATATTTTTCTACTACTTCCCATTCATCTTCATTTGATAGATTTACTGGTGGAGTAACTAAGTTTTTCCAAGCTTTTTCTTTTAGCTCTCTTTTGCTCTCCTCATTCATCTTTTGGGCTCTAATCTGTGGGTTTGTATCCTTTACTCTGTTTAGTACATCATCTAGAGTAAAGAAATCACTTGAAAAACTTGTTGAACAAATTGCTAAAAATGCGGCCAATCCCATTAACTTTCTTCTCTTCATCGCCATCTCCCTCATACTTTATCTCTGTAACTATCTCTTTATCCTCTATCACTTTTCTTGGATTCTCTTCCGTAAGCACTTGAAAAAGCTCCCTACCTAAAGAACTCTCCAACTTTTTCAAATACTCATCTATATTGTAGTCTCTTCTTCCCATACGGTGACTATCTGTAGCTATTATTGATATATACCCATTCTCCAATAGATATTTAGCCTTAGGTATAGGGTTAACTGCCATTCTAATATTCATCTGTAGGACCACTCCCATATCTACTAATTCTCTAAATTCCTGTACCTTGATATGAGGATATCTCTCTACATGGGCAAAAATTGGAATATATCCTTTAGCTATAACGTTTTTAAAAAAACTTTTACAGGCTCCATATATAAGTTCATCCTTTAATTCCACCAGTATATATCTACTTCCAGCCATCTTATTTATTCTATTTTCATGAGCTGAAAACTCTGGATCTAAGGCAAACTCATTACCTTTATGAATATTTAAAGGAATTTTTTCCTCTAGGATTCTATTTTTTAAAATCTCAAAGTTTTTATCATAGTTAAGATTTTCAAATCTACCTATCAGATAGTGTGAAGAACAGACAATATCTGTATATCCTACAGATACTGCCTGTCTTATCATATCTATGCTCTCTTCTATCTCTATTGGTCCATCATCTATTCCAAAAAGTATGTGTGAATGAATATCAACCATTATTTTTTCCCTTTCAAGTCTCCTGAAAATTGTCTTTTATACTGCTCTTTTATATCATGTATAAATTTACCAAACTTACTCTTAGGTTTCTTTACAGTGTGTTTTTTTCTATTTCCATTACTGTCACTGTAGTACTCTTGGTAGTATGAATAGTAATTATTGTAATATCCATAGTTTCCATAAGATAATCCACCTTTATCTACCTTAGTTACAACAAATCCATAGATATTTGCCCCTGCATTAGATAGCATCTCTTTTGTAAATTCAAGCTCTCTTTTTGCTACTTGGTCATAAGCTACTACCACTACTACACCATCTACATATTTAGATAGGATAGCAGCATCTGAAGCTACTGCTAGAGGTGGCATATCTAGAATGATAGTATTATACTCATTTCCTAAACTAGCTATTACCTCTTTCATCTTATCTCCAATAAATAACTCTGTTACATTGTACCTCATATGCTTAGTAGGTAGCAGGTCAAAATTAGGTATAATATCTTTTAAGATTACATCCTTAGGATTTATATTTTCAGTAAGTACTGATTCTAATCCTCTCTCTACTTTTATTCCAAAGCTCTCATGTGCTCTAGGTCTTCTGATATCACAGTCTATTAGAAGTACTTTTTTCCCAGCTATAGCAAGACTGGCACCATAGTTTCCAGCTAGAGTAGATTTTCCCTCTCCTGGAATAGAGCTTGTTACCATTATCTTTCTACCTATCTCTTTATCATTTTGGAAAGCAAGGTTAGTTCTCACTGTTCTAAAGGCTTCTGTAACCTCCATATTGTCCTCTTGTATAAAAAATATCTTTCTCTTACTCATTACTATCCTCATCCTTTTCAGCTATAACATTCTCTAAGTCTGGTATCATTCCTATCATAGAAACTCCTAAGATAGCTTGTATCTCAGATGGTTTTCTAAGTTTTTTATGTAGGAACTCCATTATGAAAGCCATTCCTGTTCCAGCTGCTAATCCTAAAACAACTGATGCAAGAAGTATAAGGGCTCTCTTTTTAGGAAGAGGTTGTACAGGTACTTGAGCTTTCTCTACTATATTTACGTTTCTTACTCTCATTACTTGTACTACTTTATCCATAAACTCATTAGCTATCTCATTTGTTACCATAGCTGCAAGTTGTGGATCACTATTTTTATATGTTAAAGATATTAACTCTGTACTATCTACTGGAGTTATAGTTACTAATTTAGCTAATTGCTCTGTTGTTTCTTTTAAGTCATATTTGTTTATTACTTTATTTAAGATAGATTTATTTTTAGCTATCTCTGAATAAGTTATTACTAGTCTTTGGCTAAGAGAGATATCACTACTATCTAATGATACACTACTCATATTGTTAGATACTATTAGCGTAGTCTCTGCTTGATATACAGTTGGTCTTGTAATTGCAAATATTACCCCTAATATTACCACTGGTATAGCTGTAAGAACTATCAGCTTCCATCTTCTTATTAATGTAAAGATAAGGTCAGCTAGATCTATCTCATCTTCATCGTTTTCAAATTCTTCATCATAATCTTCATACTTTTTCTTTCTAGACATTTGTAGATACAATCCTCCCAATTATAATTTTTCATTCTACATTATACTACAAAATTATTAAATTGCAAAGAATTTATTTTGAATATGTTAAGTTTTTATTGTTTTTTTTTAAAATAAATGTTTACAACTATTTTTAAACTCTTTAAAACTTATATAATTATATATTATTCTTTTTATATTATTACTCTTGTATTATTCTTCTTGTACTATTATACTTCTACTTTTTACGAATAGGTTTGGGATTTTTTTATGTATACCCTCCCCACTCTTTTATAGATACCCTGGTAATTTTTTTATTCTCCCTCACATCCAAATAAATCTCTTAAAAGTTTTTTTCTTACATCTTCTAATTCCTCTGGAGTTTTTTCTCTTCTCTCTACCTTCTCTTCAAGAATTTCATCTAAAATTTTATCATCTCCTGTGTTACTCTTTTCCTTGTCCAACTTAGGAAAAAAACTTATATCACTTTCATCTGCAATATATATTCTTCTCTCCTCCACTCTCTTATCTTTCATTATACACTTTGTAGTTATGTGTCCACACTTTGCCAAGTTACTTATCCATGCACTTACAGTACTTTTATGTACCCCATACAGAGTTGCAAAATACATATTACTAGCATAGCAATACCCCTTTTTACGTACCAGAGCTGTCAACTCTGAAAACATTATCTTCTCCATTAGTTTTAGCCTCTCATCATATCTCACCTTTGATGGTAAAATTCCATAGTATTCTGGTCTCTCCATTTTGCTACCTCCTCATCTTCTTTTTGTTATAATCTAACATATTTTTGTATGAGTTTCTACTGAGTAAAACTCACTTCTACTCACTACCACCCACATTAAAATTTTAGCATAAAACATTACCCTTTAGCTAGAGAACAGGTTCCTATCTGTTCATATGGGTTCAATCTTTTAATAAAATTTTAACAAAAAGAATTTTTTTATTCCAGTGACATTGGCGTACGTTTACTATAGTTTTACCAACTTTTTTTGAAATATAATAAAAAAATAAGAATGACCTCTTTAAACAAAAGTCATTCTTGTTTTACTCTTGATAGATATAATCCAACTATAAAGACAAACATATTAGATTTCCATATCTCTCTCCATACATTCTCTGTAAGTCCACCTACTAAAAAGGCTACAAGCATACCCATTGTACCTACTACTAAATAGAAATTAAAATCTCTCTCCCTAGTTAAACAGTATCTTATCTGCTTGTATAAGATAAATAGGAACATTCCTATAAAAGGGATAGATAATATTCCTTCCTCAGCTAAAGATGTGATATATAAACTGTGTAGATTTCCAGCTCCAGCTAACTCTAGCATTTTTTTAGAAAAATAGTTAGGTTTCTGCCCTTTAAAATGATTTTTCATATACTCTAAAGAGTAATCTCCAGCATTATCTCTTCCCACTCCAAATATTGGATTGGCTTTGTACATCTCTATTCCACTTTCCCATAGAAGTATTCTAGAGTTATCTTTATTTTTTATACTTTCAAATCTCTTAATATATCTATTATTCTCTAAAGCTTTACTATTGATACCCCCATAACCTAAAAGTAGAGTAAGAATAGTTATAGCTATAAAGATTTTTTTACTTCTAAAGAGAAAGAAAGAAACTACAAATAATCCAGCTCCAAAACCTAACCATGCTCCCCTTCCCTGTGTCATCACTAAAGCTGATACTGCTAAGATAAGGGTAAGTGTAAATAGTAAAGTAAATATATATTTTCTCTCTTTGATATAGTAGACAACAGCTACTAAAATTAACATACTCCCCATAGCTAGTATATGTGCTTCATCTAAGGTATTACTTGAGAAGCTAAGAAATCTTACATTAAAATTCCATTTAAGTTTTTTGTAGTATAGAATACCATTGATAAAACATACTATTATACTAAGGGAAAAAAGTGATAGTACTATTTTTACAACTCTATCCTTACAAAGAAAGTAAGGTATAAAAAAGAGTCCAATATATCTATATGATTTTTCTAAAGCTCTTTGAAAAGAATGACTTCCCCCTGCTGAGAAAAAGCTAAATATTGGTAGTAAAATAAGAATAGCCAATATATATTTTTCCTCTGTTGTTAAATTTATTTTTCTTCTATCCCAAAGATAGAGTAAAAAGGCTAGTAGTAAAAATCCTAGCCCTATATTTACTCCAGACTTAGATATAAAAAGAGAGAGGGTGTAGATATATACACCTAACTCTCCTATTTTGTTGTATATGTTTTGGTTGATTTTAAACATTATTTTCTCCTAGATTTTTAAAAAAGAGAATAACAAAAATTATTCTCTTTAGACTTTTTTATCTATTTAATATAGCTTTTAATTCTTCAACTTTATTTGTTTTTTCCCAAGGAATATCTAAGTCAGTTCTTCCAATATGTCCAAATGCTGCTAAGTCTTGATATTTGAATTTTCCACTTCTTAATTCTAATGATTTTTCTATTCCTCTTGGTGTTAAATCAAATACTTTTTTAACAGCTTCAGCAAGCTCTATCTCACTTACTTTTCCTGTTCCAAATGTATCTACTTTTACTGATGTAGGTTCTACTACTCCTATTGCATAAGATAGTTGTACTTCACATTTGTCTGCTAAATCAGCTGCTACTATGTTTTTAGCTACCCATCTTGCTGCGTAAGCTGCTGACCTGTCAACTTTTGAAGGGTCTTTTCCAGAGAATGCTCCTCCACCATGTCTAAAGTATCCACCATAAGTATCTACTATGATTTTTCTTCCAGTAAGTCCTGTATCTCCATGTGGTCCTCCTATAACGAATCTTCCAGTTGGGTTGATATGATATTTTTTAACATCAGCTGGATTTAAGTTATATGACTCTAAAACAGGTTTTATAACTTTCTCTATAACGTCAGATTTTATCTGCTCTTGAGTTACGTCTGGATTGTGTTGAACAGATAGTACTATTGTATCAACATGGTCTATTTTTCCATTTTCATCATAAGCTAAAGTTACTTGAGATTTAGCATCAGGTCTAGCCCAAGCTAACTCTTTACTTCTAGTCATTCTAGTTAATTTAACTAGAATCTCTCTAGCAAGTACTAGAGCTAAAGGCATAAGCTCAGGAGTCTCTTTAACAGCTCCACCAAACATTATTCCTTGGTCTCCAGCTCCTCCTACATCTACTCCCATAGCTATATCAGGAGATTGTGAATGAATAGCGTTAAGTACTCCACAGTTAGAGTCAAATCCCATTCCCTCTCTATATCCAATTTCATCTATCTTTTTTCTAACTATATCTTGGATATCAATATAAGTAGAAGTAGTAATCTCCCCACCAACAATAACTTGTCCAGTAGTACAGAAAACTTCACAAGCTACTCTTGAACTAGGGTCATCAGCAAGACAAGCATCTAATACAGCATCAGATATTTGGTCAGATACTTTATCAGGGTGTCCAGGTGATACGAATTCAGATGTAAAATAAGTTAAATTTTTCATTTTTCTTTTCCTCCATTAGTTTTTTATAATTTTTATAATCTCTTTTATACTCTTATCTTTAAAATAAATATATTTCATTACTCCTAAAGTTATTCCTATATTTATCATACTTTTAATAACGAAAGATAAAAATATATTATCTATTATTACTTTTTCCAAAATAAATATATTTACTAAAATTAAAACTATTCCTGTTAAATAAGAATACTTAAATTCAAATAAAAACTTTATAAAACTTCTCTTAAAAATATTTAACATAACTTTATAAATTGCTATATATCCAAATATAAAAGCAATTACTAAAAATATAGTTAAATCTTTTAAATCTTTTCTATAAATTCCTAATACTATTGCTACTATAAGTCCACCAGAATAAAACAGTCCTGAAAAAAACATTTTATCACTTCTACCAAGTGCTAAAAATATTGAACCTGTTGTTGAAAGTACTACTTGAATAAAAATAGCACAAGCTAAAATTTTAAATATAGGAACTACTTCTAACCAATTTTGTCCATATAAAATTAAAATAATCTCTTTGGCATTAAAGAATGCTAGATTGCTTATCATTATTCCTAAAAATGATAAAATTTTTATTAGCTCTAAATATTCTCTATAAATCTTCTCTCTATCGTCTTGATGTCTAGCAAATACTGGATGTAACACAGAACTAACTATTCCTGTTAAAGCACTTAATGGAAAAATCATCAGCTTATATGCTTTATCATAAAAACCTAAACTTACTACTCCCATATATTTCCCTATTAAAATATTATCTAAATTTCTAGCAAAATAATTTATAAAGTTAAAAATAAAAAGATAACTTGAATATCCAAAAATATCTTTTATATATTTTATTTCAAAAGAAAAAACTAATCTAAATTTCAGCTTTAAAATTATAAATATATTCACTAAAATATTCATAACAATTCCTTGAAATATAATAGCATAGTATGAAAAACCTAAGTATGCTAAAATTATAGAAATTACCCCAGACAACAAGTTACTTAAAAGGTTTATTACTCCAAACTCTTTAAACATTTTTTTTCGATTTATCAATGCTCTTGGAACTATTCCTATAGATACCAGAAGTAAATTCAGTGCTACTAATAATCCTAATTTTTCATAGATAGGATTACCATAATAAAATACTATCCAATATTTCGAAAATAAATAAAACAGTATACTCAAAACAAATCCTAAAAAGCTAGTAAAATAAAATACTGAGGAGATAAACTTGTTATCTACTTCTTTTTTTTGAATAACTCCAGCACCAAAACCCATATCTGCTAAATTATTAAAAAACACTAAAAAAACATTTATTACTGCTACTGTACCAAATTCCTTTGGAGAAAGTAACCTAGCTAAAATAGAAGATATAACTAAACTTACTATAATATTAGAGTATCTTCCTATAAATGAATACAGTAACCCTATTTTTAATTCTTTTTTACTATCCATAAGTTACTTCTTTTTCTCTAAGATAAAAAATCTATGATATGAATTTTCTTTTACTGTATATTCATTTTTTAATATAAAATATTTTTCTAATATTTTTCTGATTCTAATTACTGGATAATTCTTAACGTTTAGTTCCCAATAGTGTTCTCCATTTCCATCTTTTTCAAAAGTAAAATTTTTATAAAATCTAGGAATGTATATATTAATATCAATTTTAGGAATTTTTGGTATTTTAAATCCTATATTAAAGAAAATATTCTTCTGTGGTAAACTTATTATAACTTGTTTATCTGTTACCTTTGATAATTCAGAAATACATTGCTCAAACTTATCAAAAGGAAGATGTTCTAGTACTTGGCAACATAAAATTGAATCAAATTTTTTATTAATAATATTACTCATTTCCAAAATATTTCCTAAATAGTCTGGTTGTAAATCTTCAGCTATATCAAAAATTTTTACTTCCTCTATCTGTTTTTTTAATATATCTGGAACTATTCCATCTCCTTTACCTATAATCAAAGCATTTTGAGAATTATTTTTTAATACTTCTTCAATTTGATGATAATATGAGTTCCATCTTGCTTTACTTAAATAGGATAAAAAATCATAATGTTCTTTTTCTACTTGTTTTTCCATTTTTACTCCTGTCCTACTGGATAATATTTAAATAACTCCCTTACTTTTATATCCTTTGCATATACATTTCTTAGATCAAAATAATAATTATTTCTTACTCTTTCTCTTACTTTTTCAAGATTCATTCCTCTAAATTGATGCCACTCTGTCATTAATACTACTGCATCTACTTCATTTACTGCTGAATACTCATCTGCACAATATGTTATAGAGTTTTCACAATCCTCTAATCTCCATCTTGCCTCTCTCATTCCCTCTGGACAATATGCTTGTATCTTTGCTCCAGCTTTTACAAGTCCTCTTATAATATCTATACTTGGTGCATCTCTCATATCATCTGTATCTGGTTTAAATGATAATCCTAATATTGCTATATGTTTTCCCTCTACTCCATCCATCTTAGATATTATTTTTTCTACCATTTTTCTCTTTTGTTTTTCATTAGCAACTATAGCTGCCTTTATTACATACATATCTTCTCCATGTTTCTTAGCTATATCTACTATTGCCTTTGTATCTTTAGGGAAACATGAACCTCCATATCCTGGTCCACAATGTAAAAACTTAGGAGATATTCTTCCATCTTTTCCCATTGCCTTTGCTATTTCTTGTGTATTAGCTCCTACTTTTTCTGCTAATAATGATATCTCATTAATAAATGATATCTTTACTGCTAAGAAAGCATTTGAAGCATATTTTATCATCTCTGCTGTTTCTATATTAGTAAATACAAATGGAGTTTCATTGATAAAAAGTACATCATATACTTTTTTCATTATCTCCTTTGCTCTATCACTCTCTGTTCCTATTACTACTCTATCTGGTTTTAAACAATCTCCTACTGCTTTTCCTTCTCTTAAAAATTCTGGATTTGATACTATATCAAACTCATAATTTAAGTTTCTATTATCTAATTCTTTTTGAATAGTTTCTCTTACTAATTTTCCTGTTCCTACTGGTACTGTAGATTTATCTACTACTACTTTGTATCCATTCATATATTGTCCTATACTCTTTGCTACCTCTAATACAAAGTGTAAATCTGCTGAACCATCTAATGCTGGTGGTGTTCCTACTGCTATGAATATTACTTCTGAATTTTCTGTTGTATATTTCATATCTGTAGTAAATTCTATTCTTCCAGCTTTCATATTCTTATCTAATAACTCTTTTAATCCAGGTTCATATATTGGTACTATTCCATTTCTTAAGCTTTCTATTTTCTCTTCTGATACATCCATACATATTACATCTAGTCCAAACTCTGCCATAATGACACCTTGAACTAAACCTACATATCCTGTTCCTACTACTCCTATTTTCATATCTCAATACCCCTTAACTAACATTCTTATCTTTCTACATTTTTCTCCAAGAATATTTTTTAATATCAATTTAATTATTCTTTTACTTATATTTTTAGTATTATAAATTACTTTAATAATATAATTAAACGATTTTATTTTTTTATATTCACAATACCATTCAGCAAGATCTAAATAATGATCTATTTGTATTTTTTTTCTTTCTTTTTCAGTCAGATAAACACCACAATTTAATCTTTTATATAGTACTTTTTCCATATCTCCAACTTTTTTTCATTTTTTGTTCTTGTTATACTCTCTCCATCTGTATTAAGAACAACTAATGCTTCACTCATATATTTCCCTAAATATCCATTTAGCAATAACTTTAAAATTAATGAATATTCCTGTCTAATTGATGTTTCTACAAAACCTCCTATCTTTTTTAATATATCTGCTTTAAATAAAAAACTTATTGTTCCAACTATTCCATGTAAATTTAAAATGTGCGTTTTTAATAAATCACCATTTAAAAATAACTGCTCAGTATTTGAAGTAGTTATATATTTATTATTTCTTCTAATTTCTATCTCACATTTTACAAAAGCAACTTTATCATCATTTACATATTTCTCTAGTTCTTCAACTTGTTTTTCTATTTTTGTTGGATAATATTCATCATCATCAAAAAAACTTATATATTCTCCAGTTGCTATTTCTATTCCTTTATTTCTCGCTAATGCTCCACCTAAATTATTTTTTAACTCTAAATATTTTATTTCTTTTAAATATTTCTTTGTACTCTCATAAGTTTTATCCCTAAATTCACTATTTTCAATACCATTATCATTAACTACTATAATTTCTATATTTTTATATGTTTGCTTTTTTATGTTCTCAATTGCAGTTTCTAATAAGTTAGGCCTTTTATATGTTGTTAATATTACACTAACTTTTTTTCTCTCCATTTTTTCCTCTTTCTTTATTAAAATATTTAATATTTTCATTCTTAACTTATTTTAAATTCTCCACCCATTCTCGATTATCTAGATACCATCTAATTGTTTTTTCTATTCCCTTATCAAATGGTGTCTCTGGATACCAA
>ERZ506772.166-NODE-166-length-22075-cov-7.48906_pt1 | contig 22075 bp, 20 predicted proteins | sample MGYA00513185_ERZ506772 | MGnify/ENA metagenome assembly ERZ506772 | reverse complement strand
GTATAGTACTCAATGGCACTTGAGTATAGTACTCAATGGCACTTGAGTATAGTACAATGGCACTTGAGTACTTTACCGAAGCAATAGTTCAAAACTATAGACTATAAGTCATACACGCTAAGCATAATTGTTATAATTTTACGCAAAGCTTTTAATATTTCCAATATCAAAAGCATTCCTTAACCCCAACCTTGGGTTGTCTACATAAAGATAGTATAAGGTGAGCGCAGAACATCAAGCTTGCTTGAATATTATGCAGAATCGAAGCCTATTTTATAAAAAAATGGAGTCAGTCGTTATTTTTGTTAAACGAAAGACTCCATCTTTTTTTATTAAAAGAATTAGAATTCAGCTGATTTTGGGGTTCGTGGGAAAGGTATCACATCGCGAATATTCTGCATACCTGTAACAAACAAAATAAGACGCTCAAAGCCCAATCCAAAGCCTGCATGAGGACATGAACCATACTTACGAGTGTCAAGATACCAAGTCATATCCTTCATAGGTATATTACGTGCCTCTATTTCACCCATCAGTTTGTCATAGCTCTCTTCACGAACACTACCACCAATTATTTCGCCAATTTGAGGGAATAGCACATCTGTACCTTGAACTGTTTGTCCGCTCTTACCACCAAAGCCTGATTCCTCCTCATCTATTTTCATATAGAAGGCTTTTATTGCTTTAGGATAGTTGGTCATGATGACTGGCTTCTTAAAATACTCCTCTACCAAATAACGTTCGTGCTCAGAGGCTAAATCGTCGCCCCATTCGCAGGGGAATTCAAACTTTTTACCCTTAGCAATGGCCTCTTGCAAAATGCGTATACCCTCAGTATAAGGCAGATGTACGAACTCAGAGTTAAGCACACCTTGCAAACGCTCTATCAGACCTTTATCAATCATCTTGTTCAAGAATTCAAGGTCATCTTTGCAATTATCAAGCGCCCATTTAATACAATACTTAATAAAGTCTTCTTCCAACTCCAACAAACCTGCCAGGTCAAGGAAAGCTACTTCAGGCTCAACCATCCAGAACTCAGCCAAGTGACGAGGTGTATTTGAATTTTCTGCTCTAAAGGTAGGACCAAAGGTGTAGATGGCTCCCAAAGCTGTAGCCCCCAACTCACCCTCTAACTGTCCGCTAACAGTAAGCGAAGTTTGTTTGCCAAAGAAGTCATCTGAGTAATCTATCTTACCGTTCTCATCCTTCTTCAAGTCGTAAAGGTTCTTCGTCGTAACCTGGAACATTTGACCTGCGCCTTCACAATCAGAAGCTGTTATGAGTGGCGTGTTAAAATAGAAATAGCCATGCTCATGAAAGTAAGTGTGAATGGCCATTGCCATGTTGTGACGAATGCGCATAACGGCCCCAAAGGTATTGGTACGCAAACGCAAATGGGCATATTGACGCATATACTCAAAGGTCTGACCCTTCTTTTGCATAGGATAGTCAGCACCACACGTTCCAAGTACTTCTATTTTGGTAGCTTGAATTTCAACGCTTTGTCCAGCTCCTTGGCTTTGTACCAATGTACCTTCAACGCTTAAGCAAGCTCCTGTGGTGATGAGTTTAAGCATTTCAGCATCAAACTTGTCAACATCAGCTACAATTTGCACATTCTTGATAGTGCTACCATCATTAAGGGCAATAAAGTTAACTGATTTACTACCACGACGGGTGCGAACCCAGCCCTTTACACATACCTCAGTATCGTAGTTGGTGCTACGTAGCACGTCAACTATTTTTGTTCTCTTCATTGTTATTATGTTTAACAAGAGTGGCTTTGTAAGTAAAAGTCACAACAAAGTGTGTACATGCTCCTTTCAGCAAATGACTGAAGAGCGTGTACACATTTTTTATTATTATTCAAAGGCTCCCATGCGCAACATTTGAACCTCTTTTTCAGTTAAATAACGCCAATCGCCACGACGTACATTCTTTTTGGTTAATCCTGCAAAGTATACACGATCGAGCTTTACAACGTGGTAACCAAGGCTTTCAAATATACGACGTACGATTCTGTTTTTACCACTATGAATTTCAATACCCACCTGCTTTTTGTCGGTAGGAGATGCATATTCAATAGCGTCGGCCTTTATTTCACCATCCTCAAGTGTTATACCTTCAGCAATTTGTCGAATATCGGCAGCCGACACATTCTGGTCTGTAGTAACATGGTAAATTTTCTTTTTCAGAAACTTAGGATGAGTGAGTTTTGAAGCCAACTCTCCATCATTTGTCAACAACAGCACACCCGTTGTGTTACGATCAAGGCGTCCTACAGGGTAAATGCGTTCAGGGCAAGCATTCTTAACAAGATCCATTACCGTTTTACGATTTTGAGGATCGTCACTTGTTGTTACATAACCCTTAGGCTTGTTAAGGAGAACGTATACCTTCTTTTCTATAGTTACGGCATTATCGTGAAACTTTACCTCGTCAGTACGTAATACTTTAGTACCTAATTCGGTCACGACTACTCCATTAACACTTACCACACCTGCCTCGATGTATTTATCAGCATCGCGACGTGAGCAAACTCCCGCATTAGCCAAGAATTTGTTCAAGCGCATGGGTACGGTAGGATCGTAGTTTTCCTCCTTATATTCAAGTCTTTTCTTTTGCGAATATTTTGCGTGTGGGTCATATGCTCCACGACGTTGCGACTGTCGGCTATATGATGAGCCTGCGCCATTAGATGCCCCCGCGCGATAGAAGCCACCACCATTTGAGCGATAGCCTCCATTACCTTGTTGGTAATTGCTAGAACGATAGCCACTACCGCCTTCGTTTCCATAGTTAGAGCCTTGGTTGTAACGAGGACGATAGCCAGTCCCTTGTTGTCTACCATATCCCCCCATAGTTCTGTCCCCCTGTGCATAGCGCGACTTACCATCCCAATGGTTGTTGCTACCTTGAGAGTAGCCTGTCCCCTCTTCACGAGGAGCTGTGTAACGTGGACGATAACCGCCTTCATAGCGGTTTTGATAAGAGCGAGAATTGTCTGAATTATAACGTGGAGTGTATCCGCCTTCACTACGTTGACCATAGCTACTTCTAGCGGGTGAGGTACCGCGGTTAAAACGTGGACGACTTGGACGTCCGCCTTCGTAGCGGCCGCCACCATTGGCTCCGCCTTGCGACTTGTAACCATCTCGGCTATTATCGCTGCTCTTGTAATAATCTTCACTCATGGTTGTTGTATGTTTTTGTGAATAGTTACTGGCATTCTCACGAATGCATTTGTGTGATTGTGGGTTGAAAGAGTTATAGGTAAGCTAATCAACCAAAGGCTGAATACCTACCTATAAACTCTAAGGGGATTTCTATAAATTAGCTGAGAAAACGATCAAACTGGAAAAATAATTTTGGACACTTACTTACAACTAATTTATAGAATAAACCTAATTACATACCCGTGTAATTATGTGGTGTAATGGCCATGAGCTCTGCCTTCACGGCAGGACTTACCTCAAGACCTTGTATAAAGTTATGAATTCTTTCTTCAGTAATAGCCTCATTGGTACGTGTTAAAGCCTTGAGCGCTTCATAAGGGTGTGGGTAAGCTTCACGTCGCAAAATGGTTTGTATGGCTTCTGCCACAACTGCCCAACAATTGTCAAGGTCGCGTTGTATACTCTCTTCGTGTAAGAGCAACTTACGTAAGCCTTTGAGTGAGCTCTTAAAGGCTATGAGCGAATGTCCCATGGGGACGCCAATATTGCGAATTACGGTAGAGTCCGTAAGGTCACGTTGCAAACGGCTAATTGGTAACTTGCGGCTTAGGTGTTCGAGCACGGCATTAGCAAGTCCTAAATTACCTTCAGAATTCTCAAAGTCTATAGGGTTCACCTTGTGGGGCATGGCGCTTGAGCCTACCTCGCCTTTCTTAATGCGTTGCTTGAAGTACTCCATTGAAACGTATTGCCAAAAGTCGCGATCCATGTCAATAACAATGGTGTTGATGCGCTTCATGGCATCAAACAAGGCAGCCATGTTGTCGTAGTTGCTTATTTGCGTAGTATATTCCTCGCGTTCCAGTCCAAGCTTTTCGCTTACAAACTTACGACCAAAAGCTCGCCAATCGAATTCGGGGTATGCTACATGATGCGCATTAAAGTTGCCAGTTGCACCACCAAACTTTGCTGTCATAGGGCAAGCTTTAAGCAATTCAACTTGGCGTTCCAATCTATAAGCAAACACTTTAACCTCTTTGCCCAAACGAGTAGGCGAAGCAGGCTGTCCGTGGGTTTTGGCCAACATAGGAATGTCTTTCCACTCTTCAGCATATGTGTTGAGTTGGTCAATTAACTCTTGCAGCAAGGGCAAATATACGTGGTGCGTAGCCTCCTTGAGCATTAAGGGAAATGACGTATTGTTAATATCCTGTGACGTCAAACCAAAATGGATAAATTCCTTAAAAGAGTCAAGCCCGCCAATTTTGTCAAACTGCTCTTTAATAAAGTACTCAATAGCTTTTACATCATGGTTGGTGATGCTCTCAATCTCTTTTACACGTGCAGCATCTTGCTCAGAAAAGTTCTGATAAAAACCACGTAATGTGTCGAAAAGATGATGTGGAAACTCCTTCAATTGTGGAAGGGGAAGTTCACATAAAGTGATGAAGTACTCAATTTCAACGCGTACACGATATTTCATCAGCGCGTATTCTGAAAAATAAGGAGCCAAGTCTTCAGTTTTAGCTCTGTAACGGCCATCAATAGGCGATACTGCTGTCAGAATATCCAAATCCATGATGTTTACCAAAGGGGTGTTTTAAGTTAGTAATACTTTCTGTGTGCAAAGATAGTGTAAGGCGAGCGCAACGCAAAATGAAAGTTGAAAAAGTTTTACTTTCATGGTGAGGCTTCCTCTTTTTTATCATGCAGTTGCACTTTTTGGGGGTGCATCTCAACAAATGCGCCTTAAATGTAAGCAAACAACTGCCTTCTTACCTACTTAACATTCGGGGGTAGCATTAACTTAATAGGTAAGTTTATGGCTGATGGTCAGTTGTAATCAAAGTTTCCAAAACAAAAATAGCGCATTTTGGCCCGTAACGTGCATTTTTACAAAAAAAACACTATTTATAGAAAGGAAATGCTTACCTTTGTCCGCAATTAGAAAATAAAAAAGAGGTGACACGGCAAGCATAGGCCATAGTAAAACTTGCCCACCCTCTTTATAAGCAAATAAAACCACAAATGGGAATATTACAAGACAGATTAGCGAAGTACACACTTCCGCAAGAATATAAGGCCAAAGGTGTGTATCCTTATTTCCGTGCCATTGAAGGCAAACAAGGCACTGAAGTTGAAATGGGTGGACACCATGTGCTGATGTTCGGTTCAAATGCTTACACAGGCTTGCCTGGCGATGAACGTATCATTAAAGCTGGTATCAAGGCTATGGAGCAATATGGTTCAGGATGCGCAGGCTCACGCTTCTTAAATGGTACGCTTGACTTGCACATTAAACTCGAAAAAGAGTTGGCTGAATTTGTAGGAAAAGATGACGCTCTTTGCTTCTCAACTGGCTTTACCGTAAACTCAGGTGTTATTCCAGCTCTATTGGGACGCGAAGACTACCTTATTTGCGATGATCGTGACCATGCCTCTATTGTTGATGGTTGCCGTTTGTCGTTTGCACAACGCTTAAAGTATAAGCACAACGACATGGCTGACTTGGAACGCAAATTGCAAAAATGTGCTCCCGAAGCCGTTAAATTGATTGTTGTAGATGGTGTATTCTCAATGGAGGGTGACTTGGCCAACTTACCCGAAATCGTAAAATTGAAGCACAAATACAATGCCACAATCATGGTTGACGAGGCTCATGGTTTGGGCGTGTTTGGACGTCAAGGACGTGGTGTGTGTGACTACTTTGGCTTAACAGACGAGGTTGACTTGATTATGGGTACCTTTAGTAAGTCGTTGGCCTCAATTGGCGGCTTTATTGCTGCTGATGAAAGTATTATCAACTGGTTGCGTCATAACGCACGTACCTACATTTTCTCTGCTTCAAACACCCCCGCAGCTACAGCATGTGCGCTCGAAGCTCTACACATCATTCAGAATGAGCCTGAACGTATCGAAGCATTGTGGGATGTTACTCGCTATGCCTTAAAGCGTTTCCGCGAAGAGGGCTTCGAAATTGGTGATACCGAATCGCCTATTATTCCCCTTTATGTGCGCGACACAGAGAAGACTTTCATAGCTACAGCACGTGCCTTTGACGAGGGCGTGTTTATTAACCCTGTTATTCCGCCTGCTTGTGCACCTCAAGACACATTGGTACGTGTTGCCTTGATGGCAACTCACACCAAAGAGCAGGTTGATCGTGCAGTAGCTGCTTTAAGCAAGGTATTCCGCGAATTAGATATCATTAAGTAAGAATATTGCGCAAAGAGCGTGTTACGCGAAACTTTGCGTATAACCGCTCTTGCTAACATAAATATAGGTATGCCCGTGTATGTAGTCAACATTACTATAAACACGGGCATACTTGTATTTATCATATGCACACAAAACAAGTTGTGAAAATCTTGCACGAAAAACAATAAATTACTAACTTTGCAAAAGGAATAGTAGAGCTAGTTAGCCAATAATTTTGGTCTTAACAAACAAATGAAAAGGCTATAGTTACATTCCATTCACAACGCACATAGCAAAAGAAGAAAACCTATTAATTATCACATTTTTATGGAAAAAAGCGCATTGCAGATTGCACGTGCCTCTTATCAGCCTAAATTGCCCGCAGGCTTGCGTGGTAATGTAAGCATTAAGGAGGGTAAACCCACTCAGAGCGTGGGCGATCAGGAAGAAATTAAGAAACTCTTCCCTAATACCTATGGTATGCCTCTCGTTGAGTTTGTACCTACTGACGAAAAGAAGGAATATGCTCCGATGAACATCGGTATCATCCTTTCAGGTGGTCAAGCTCCTGGTGGTCACAATGTAATCTGTGGCCTTTATGACGAATTGAAAAAGCAGAACCCTGCTAACAAGCTCTATGGTTTCTTGATGGGTCCTGGTGGCTTGGTTGATCACAAGTACATTGAGTTGACCGATGCAATTATTGACGAATATCGCAACACAGGTGGTTTTGACTTGATTGGTTCAGGCCGTACAAAGCTCGAAAAGGAAAGCCAATTCGAGAGCGGTCTTGAAATCATCCGTCAGTTGGGCATCAAGGCTATCGTTATTATTGGTGGTGATGACTCTAACACTAACGCTTGCGTTTTGGCTGAGTACTACGCTGCTAAGAATTATGGTGTACAAGTAATTGGTTGCCCTAAAACTATTGATGGCGACTTAAAGAATGACCAAATTGAAACTTCATTTGGTTTTGACACAGCATGCAAAACTTATTCTGAGGTAATTGGTAACATTCAGCGTGATGCCAACTCTGCTCGTAAGTATTGGCACTTCATTAAATTGATGGGACGCTCTGCAAGCCACATTGCACTTGAGTGTGCTTTACAATGCCAGCCTAACATTTGCATCATCAGCGAAGAGGTAGAAGCTAAGAATCAAACTCTTGACGACATTGTAACTTACATTGCTGAAATCGTAGCTAAGCGTGCAGCAAAGGGCAACAACTTTGGTACTGTTCTTATTCCTGAAGGCTTGATTGAATTCGTTCCTGCTATCAAAAAATTGATTGCTGAATTGAATGAAGTTTTAATTGATCCTGACAAGCATGAGCCTCGTGAATTTGCCGACGCTGAAACACAAATTGCTTTTGTTAAGAGCCACATTGCTAAGGATAACTTGGCAACTCTCGAATCTTTACCCGAGAATGTAGCTCGTCAGCTTTGCCTTGATCGTGACCCACACGGAAACGTACAGGTTTCACTCATCGAAACTGAAAAGCTTCTCTCTGAAATGGTAGGCAACAAGTTGGCTGCATGGAAGGCTGAAGGCAAATACAATGGTAAGTTCTCTGCTTTGCACCACTTCTTTGGCTACGAAGGCCGCTGTGCTGCTCCTTCAAACTACGATGCTGACTACTGCTATGCTTTGGGTACAAGTGCTGCACAACTCGTATCAAATGGTAAAACAGGTTACATGGCCATTGTTAAGAACACTACCGCTCCTGCTGAGCAATGGATTGCTGGTGGTGTGCCCATCACTATGATGATGAACATGGAGCGCCGTAATGGCGAAATGAAGCCAGTTATTAAGAAGGCTTTAGTTCGTTTGGATGGTGCACCTTTCAAAGAATTTGCATCACATCGCGAAGAGTGGGCTGAGAACACATGCTTTGTTTATCCTGGTCCTATTCAGTACTGGGGTCCAACTGAGGTATGTGACCAATGCACCAAAACACTTGCTTTGGAACAGGGCAAAAAGTAAAGTGTGTTTTTGTTAGCGCAGGGATGGTAAAGGTTTTGTAATAATGCTCATCCTTTTTACCTGCTCTACGCACAATAACATTTTACAAACACATTAGGTCAAGTGACAGCAGCATAAGTCTTCATAACATGAGCTACCGCTACTCTGCCACTTGACCTTTTTTCATTTTATCATTCTACATACTCTCTCTTGCTTTAGCATGGGTACAATGCGCACTACATATAAAAAAACATCAACCACAAGCAAACGTGTCAATAAGCGTAACTCTACTTCAAGTTCAACACGCAAACGCTCAAGTAGACGTAGCAAGAGACATAGCACGCTGATAAACACAAAGGTGTTGGCTAAGATTTTAGCTATACGCTTGGGACTTATATGTACCTTTGCGCTCTTGGCTTATTTTGTTTACATTTATGGCGTTACACCTTATGTGTCAAAGTGGCAAGCTAACTATGGCGAAGAGATTTATCCTGATGGCTACTCAATTCACGGCATAGACATTAGTCACCATCAAGGCGATATTGACTGGTCAAAACTAAAAAATGCCGAGGTTAAAGGTGAACCCATTAGCTTTATTTTTATAAAAGCGACAGAGGGACAGAACCATATGGATGAAAATTTTAATGATAACTTTTACCAAGCGCAAGAGTATGGTTTTTTGCGTGGAGCTTATCATTATTTTAAACCCAACGTTTCGGCTAAGGATCAAGCCAAATTCTTTTTAAAACAAGTTCATCTTGAAGAGGGCGATTTACCTCCTGTTCTTGATATAGAAGAGAAAGGTACGCTCACGGTTGAACAATTGCGCAAAGCTTCGCTCACGTGGCTAAAACAAGTGGAAAAAAAATATGGTGTTCCACCTATTATATACACCAATTATAAGTTTAAAAGAGATTATCTTAACACAAAGGACTTTGACCGTTACCCCTATTGGATAGCTCATTACTATGTTCGCTCGCTTGCCTATAAGGGCAAATGGCGTTTTTGGCAACATACTGATTGTGGAAGATTAGATGGTATCAAAGAGAAGGTTGACCTCAATATTTATAATGGATCTATGTATGAGCTAAAACGTTTATGTATTGTGGGCGATGAGTAAACTCCATTTGCGGAGCTCTATAGTAGCGTTGTTGCACATAGGCCTCATTTCATAATCGTTGTGGAGCACGCGTAATATACGCCCCCTTTGTCAAATATTTCTTTTTCCCCTTTCCTGAAAATAAACAGGTCTAAACTTTTACAAAATCAAGATTTACTTTGTCAGAAAAGTTTTGACCCATTTTATATATCAAAAGAAGGAGCCATCCTTTAGCATTCAGCGTAATAAATAGGTTTTATTTTGAACACCTACTTAACCGCGTAATGCTAAAGGATGGCTCCCTTAAGTAGGTGTTTAAAATTAGTTGATATGAATGGGTGCAATATTTCGTTCGCTTTCGCGCACCTTTTCTCGCCAAGGCAAAACGAAAGCAAGCTTTCTTTTGCTCATCTGGCTGAACGAAAAGGTTCAGAAACAGAGGTTGAAGAGGAAGCGTAGCGGGCTACGTGACCGATGAAACCTATGTTTATGAGCGAAAGAGTGCGCCAAGGCATATCGACTCATTCTAAACATGATTATATAAACTCATTTTAAACACCTACTTATGTTGTATGCTTATACTAATAACTGTTGAAGCGCTGTAATAACACGTGTTGGTAACGTTTCGTCGTAGGATTTATCCTCCCATTCGCGCCCTTTAAACCATATGGTTTTGCAACCAATACTGGCTGCTGGGACTATGTCTTTTCCATAGCTATCTCCTACTGCTATGCAATTCTTAGCTATTGTACCGCTTGCATCTATGCCTAATTGCCATATGGCAGGATCAGGTTTACGTACCCCCACAACAGCACTTTCAATTATTGCATCAAAATAGGGTAAAATGCCATAAACCTCTAACACTTTGTGCAAGTTGCCATAAAAATTAGATACCATTACTAATTTATGCGAGTCGTGAAGCTGTTGCAACACTTGTGCCGACGCTTTAACATGTTCATGAGCAAAGTTATTACAATAGGAGGCTAAACTTTCAATAGTCTGTTGTCGTTGCTCTGAAGTTGCAAAGTGTAACACGTTAAGCGACTCCTCAAGGTGATGTACTTGTATGGTTATTTTTTTACGCAACAAACTATGAAAATCATCGGTGGGTAAAATAATTCTTTCCTTGGCTAATGCCCGTTCGCCCGTTACATAAGCTTGTCGTAATAGCGTTTCCTCAACATTTAATGATAAACTTTGATATGCTGCCTGGAACACGTAGAACCAATGTGTGGCTGCTGTGTCAAGTGTTCCTCCATAATCGAATAAATAGGTGGTTGCCATATAAAAACACGTTTTTTGCTAATAAGAGGAAATAGTGATTAATCGTGCATGATTTTTTTGTTACCAACTTTTACCAAACTTACACCTATAAATATCCATACCAGTTCGCGCACACGTGTATACAAACTCGTAAAGATACCTATGCCAGGTGCTGAAAGATTAAGAATCTTGACAATAAGCGATAAACCACCCTCACGCGCTCCTAACTGCATAGGCAAGAAAAAAAGCAGATTACCTATTAATGATGAAAAAGCAAGAACTAAGATAGCATCGCAAAAGGTAAGATTAACACCTAATGAAAGCAGAATAAAATAGTATTCGAACGCATTTATAACACGAGCTACATATTCAAACAGCAACGATTGGTAAAAAGCACAAGGTTGAGAGTGTAAGTAAGCAATGTTGTCATCCACCTTTTGCATGTCCTCAGCATGTTCGCTATAAAACTTTCGTGCCCATCGTTTCACTATAGGCATATAAAGTAAGGGTTGAAACAGTTTTACAATAACACCTTTTTTGTAGCACAAGTGAAACACAAATAAAACAATTAACAGAACTGCAGCAAAAACCATGAAGAGAGTCCACAAAAAAGGAGTCATCTTTTCGGTATACACAATAGCAAAGAGAACTGCGGCAGAACTCCATAAACATATGTGCGAAAGTATGTGCATCATAGAGTATAACACAACAGACGACATAGCGCGTGGCACACCTATGTATGAGCTGAGTTCCATTACACGATAAGGGCCTCCACCAAAGCCAAAGGGTGTGGTATAGCTAAAGGCAAAGCCCGAAACGGTAAGTTTGTAAGCATGTTTATAAGACAAATGCTTGCTGTGTGTGCCGCTATTAACGATGATTTGAAAGGCCCATGCATTAAAAGCGTAAACAAATATCCAAACACCTATAACAGCTGGCAAATAGAGTCCAGCTCGCAACAGGTGATCATAGAGTTGTGTGTAGTCAACATCAAACGTACACAACATTACGATAATGGCGCCTATGCCAAAAAGTAAAAATAAATTTCGATAGAGAGGTTTCACGTAGTTTCTTTTTGCGTAAATAATTCCTTCAAGGAATACTAATTTGCCTTAAAGTTTTTTAGTACATTCCTTGTTGCAGTTCGTTTGTCAATCGTTTACAAAGAGATTCGTGCTGAGAACGCATGTAAATAAAGAGCAGATTCATCACCACAATTTCGAACACAAAATATAGCCAAGGTTGACCTACCAGCAATACTATATAGAGCACAATAGCTCGCGTGTTAAAAGTAAGAATATTAGCGTATTTCATTAATGGTAAACTCCCTTTGCGAAAGGCTGTAGCCAATTCTGGCGTTACAGGTTCGTTACCAAAACGAAGTTGAAGTTGTTGGCGCAATTGCTGAAAGCGGGGTGTCATTTTCTCTTGAGCACGTGTGTAGTTTCCATAAAAATAAAGAAATACCATCCACATGCCATCACGTTTCCAACTAAGAGTCTTTAACTCTGTGCGTAGTTTGGCAAAATTATCAAGTTCGCTCCCCGACTTTCCCTTTATAAAATAAAGGTGAATGTTGCGATAGTAATCGGCCAATTGGCATTGTTTGCCATGAAAAATAAACCCCGAGATGCCTGCGAGTAGCCAAATCCAAAATCCCCATTCCATTTGGGTTCCAGGGATACAAGTGTTCTGCAATCGAAGACATATGGCAGCATAAATGGTAAAAAACCACACATCGCCTGCAAAGCCATCAAGTATACGTCCCCAGCGTGTCTTTTTACCCGTCATTCGAGCCAATTGACCATCAGCACTATCATACAAGTTGGCCCATACTAACAATAAAATACCTATAATGGTGTGAGGCATGTCAGGATAGTAGAACATAACACCAGCAGCAGCTCCTAATATAATGCTCAATATAGTAACCACGTTGGGATGTATGTTGAAATGGTTAAAGAAATTGGCCCACAACAATCCCAGTGGGCGCGTAAAGTGTATGTCTAACCACTCTTCTGTGTCTTGTGACTTGAAGGTGGATTGTAATTGTGAATTGGATGACGTTGTCATAAATGTATTGTTTTAGAGGGAACAAAAATCCTATTATTTTACTCAAGTAGATGTTCAAGCAAAGCTTTGTATGCGTTGGGCTATGGCTTTGGCTGCATCACGACGGCATGCCGAAAAACTTGGCCAGTCATTAAAGTCGATAATGAAGAATTTACCCTGAGCAGTAATAACAGCGTCTCCACCATATACAATCATACCCGTTACCCTTGCAGCTTTATCAGCAGCTTGTTTTAGGCTTTCAACATCAAATGCATAGTGCAAGGGAGTGCCATTAGCTTGCTCCAAGCCAAACTTTGAAAAAGTCGCCTTTTCTGTAGGATAACTATAGTGAAAGAATGGAGTGCCCTCAACTCCGTAAAACTTTATTAAATCGCCTTCAATGTGTTGTTCAGCAACGTACTGGTTTATGTTACGCTGGCTAAAATCAGCCAAAGCTTGCGCATATTCTGTAGCATTATGTATGAGTTGCACATCACCAGCCTGCTGTGCGCAAGCATCAACCCGTTTTATCCAAAAAGGGTAATTGATGCCATCGGGTGTGAATGGTTGACCATGCAAGTTTGTACTGCATATACAAGTGGCTGGTAACGACAATTTGTGTTGATTCAAAAGCTTAATAATCTGAGCGCGAGTGAGTTGCAGCAACGAACTGGCCGAATTAACGACCTTAAGTCCTCCATTTCTCTCGGCTTCAGCGAGGATAGATAACACACCACGACCTCGTGCCATAGAAAACACGAGGTCATAGTCAGTTAAATCGGTAATAGATAGTAAGTCTTCCGAAATTACATCAATTTTATGTCCTGTACGCTCTAAGCGTGCTGTAACAGCCGCAAATATAGCAGCATCGCGGTCTTGTGAATGTGGGCTAAATTGGCAAGCTCGGCTAATACCCAATATTCGTAGTGTCATGTGTAAAGTAAGAACTTTTGTTCCAATGTCAACTTTTAAAACCTACTTGTGCTGTAAAAAGTCTTCAGCCTTGGATATATCGCTGGCATGATCCACATCTAATATTTTAGCAAAGGAGAAAGCTTTAAGTTTCAAGCCATCGGCTACAAGAGCCCGTTGATAATTGCGCATACGACTTTGCCCCTGTTCCAAACATTTGTTTAATGTATTAAGAGCATTAGGACGCAAGCAATAAATGCCTCCTGAAATAAACTGATCACCTTCGTTCGTGTCGTGAAAGCCCGTTATATTCAAATCCTTATCGGTGGCTACATAGAGTGGCTTTTCGTCATCAACGAAATCTGTTACAGCCATGCAACCATCGTACGGACAATGGTTAAAATAATAGATGTAATCTTTAAACTCCTGTTCATTAAATATGGTATCGACCGTAGTCAAGCAAAATGGTCCATCAGCCAAATAAGGTGATAGTTCAGCAAAACTATGCATAGAACTGGGAGTACTCTTTACCACCAGACGAATGTCATCAGCTTTGCCTTTAGCCTTAAGTTGGCGTATGTGTTGCTCCGTAAGTGGATTGAGCGTATTGACTATGATAACAATTTCGGTTGCTCCATTCTGTCGAAAGATGCGAATAAGACGATCAATCATGGCCTCGCCACATATGTGTACAAGCGGTTTGGGCAAAGCAATGCCTTCATGTTGCAAACGCGAACCTTCACCAGCCGCTATAATAGCATATTTCATATTCTCTATCTATGGTGTTAACGTTCTTTTCGCTCCTGATAAATTTTGGGTAGAGGGTTGGCATGACTTGCATCATATGCTTTTCGGTTGCGACAAATGTCAATTGCAGCATAAATAGCTTGACGGAAGGAGTTTGCATCAGCCAATCCCTTGCCTGCTATATCATAAGCCGTACCATGGTCAGGCGAAGTACGCACAATGGGTAGCCCTGCTGTAAAGTTTACTCCATCGTTCATTGACAAAGCCTTAAAGGGAGCTAGGCCCTGGTCATGATACATAGCCAAAATGCCATCAAAATGTCGATATTGCCCAGCACCAAAGAATCCATCAGCTGCGTATGGTCCATAACAAGGCATGCCTGCATCTGATAGAGTTCTAACTACGGGAGCAATAATTTCAGTTTCTTCGTGTCCTAACACACCTCCATCGCCTGCGTGCGGATTAAGCGCTAATACCGCAATGCGTGGAGCAGACAAGTTGAAGTCACGTTTAAGCGACTCGTAAAGCAACTTTGTTTTTTGCGCCACTTTGTCTTCTGTTACAGCAAAGGCTACCTCTGATATGGGTAAATGTGTGGTTACTAACGCTACCCTCATGAGATTATTGCACAATATCATAAGGGGCTCGCTTTGCTCATCTCCCACGCGATCTTGCAAGTATTCGGTGTGTCCCACAAAACGAAAGTTAGTGCTTTGAATGCTTGCTTTATTAATGGGTGCTGTGACAAGAGCATCAATTGAACCACATTTGTAGGCTTCAATAGCGCATTCAAGTGAAACAAAGGCTGCATGCCCCGCTTCGGCACTTTGCACTCCATATTCCACTTTCACATCGTCATCGGCCACATTTACAAAGTTCAATTTACCTGCAACGGCATCTTCAGCTTCATTAATAACATGCAACTGCACATCAGCATTTAAAGCCTTGCGATGATAGTTTGCAGCCTTTATATGGCCAAAAATAATGGGAGTGCATATTTCAAACATTGCATTATCAGCAAATGTTTTAAATATAAGTTCATAGCCCACTCCATTAGTATCGCCTTGGCTTATACCAATTCGTATATTATTGCTTTGTGCGTTTGTTACTTGTTGCACATCATCATTTGTATTGTTTGTCGTCATAAATTGCTTTTTTGAGAACCTATTGCAAAATACCTCTCTCCCCATCTTCTCTTTTCACTCTAAAGAACATGAGAGGCAAAGCATTATGATTGTTTTTGTTTTTCAGCTTTTAGAGCTTCTTGTTTAGCTGTACTGAGCAAGCCACAAGCAGCAAAAATGTCTTGTCCACGTGATGCCCTAACTGTTGTAAAGAGGCCATGCGAAGTGAGATAATCTCTAAAGGCTGTCATTTCACTATCTGACACACCTTTTAAAGGCGTATCAGGTATGTCATGAAAGCGTATAAGATTGATGCGGCAATCAAGTCCTTGTAGCAACTTAATGAGCGCATCTGCATGAGTTTTGCTATCATTTATGCCAGCAAAAACGATGTATTCAAACGAAACACGACGCTGATGAGATACATTAGCTGACTGAACAGAAGATGGTTTGCGAAAACAATCATATTGTCTTAAAACGTTCACTACGTCAACAATGCTAAAAGCACGTTCAGCAGGCATTATTTTGGCTCTTTCGCTTGGTATAGGATGGTGCAAGCTAATGGCCAAATGACAAGAACTCTCTTGCAAAAAACGAGTCAAACCCTTAGCCAAGCCAACACTCGAAACAGTTATACGTTTAGGGCTCCATGCCCACCCCCACTCGGCTGTTAGAACTTGAGTGGCACGTAATACATTATCAAGATTGTCAAATGGTTCGCCTTGCCCCATAAACACAACATTGGTTAATTTATCGCGTTCGGGTAGCGAATATATTTGGTTTAAAATGTCGGTTGCAGAGAGCGAAGCTACATAGCCTTGGCGACCAGTCATGCAAAAAGCGCATCCCATTTTACACCCAACTTGTGAACTCACACAGAGTGTGGCACGATCGCCATCAGGAATGTAAACCGTTTCAATAAAATCGCCCTTACTTGTAGCATAAAGGTATTTTACAGTGCCGTCTACCGAGCGTTGTTCGTCAACTGGTTGTGTGTTGCCTATTGTATATTGTTCCTTTAAAAGCGTGCGAGCCTGTTTCGACACGTTTTTCATTTGGTCAATATCAGTAATATGCTTTTTGTAAATCCAGTCAGCCATTTGCTTGCCAACAAATGGTTTTAAGCCAATGTTTGTGGCAATAGCTTTTAGCTCATCAGGTGTACAACCAAGTAAAGGAGTAAGTTGATTCAAAACAAAAAATCCTAAGAGTAAACAAAACAAAAAGACGAATGTTGAATGAAGTTTCGACACCCCATTCAACAACTCGCCATTTGTGTAAGTATGATGTTTAAAATTATTTAATGTAATCGAAAGTCATTATCTTTACGTTGAAAGCACACGTCTCAGACGTGTCTATTACTTTCAATTACACTTTCAAAGCAAAAATAATTCTTAGCACCTACTTGACTATTTATTTGCGATAAAGTAACCACGCACCCGCATACTTTTGCGATAAAGAGCGACGTGATTGTACAGCCGATGCTTTATCGTCATATGACGAAGCAATAACACGATACCATCCTGTTACACCCTTAATGCTTTCGTCGGTTCTAATAACGCGAGCATCATAGCCCTCTTGCTGCAAGCGAGTTTTTAAGCCTTCAGCATTAGCTTGGGTAACAAAGCTACCTACTACAACACTATACACTTTGAGCGGATTGCCACTAACTACAGACATATTGCCATTAATCTCACGTACATCGCTGTGATCAGGAGTAACGGTAGTTGTAGTGGTGGTGGTGGTTACAGGAGTTTCCACCTTTTCCTCTGTGGCATTATTATCGGTGGTCACTTGCTGATCGTTTTGCTGAGTCTTATCTTGTGCCATAGCTTGTTCCCATGCCTGACGATAGGCGCTTTCGCGTGACTTACAACTTGTGAAAATGGCCAAGGTGCAAAGGCCGAGAGCTAAAACCAATTTTTTTTTCATGATTGTATGCAATTTATTTCTGTTTTCAACTAAAAGAGCATGAACTTGTTCAATTTTTTCTGACAAAGTGAAACGTTTGCATTTTTGCCATTCAATCTTCACCTTTCATTTGACCAGTTCATAATCAGTTTGCCTCATAACTTTTGAATAGTCTAAGCAAACTCCGCTACAAAATTACTAAAGCATTGCGGATATACAAATGTTTAATTATTAAACAAGATTAAAAAAACGTTTTTTCCCATCTCTATTCAAAAAAAATGAGTTTTTTTGTGTCCATTAAAAAGTAAATGCGTATATTTGGAGCAGATTACTCACTTTAATAAAGTATTTATCATGAAAGGAACAGTAAACGGACTTAGTATTTTTGCAGCATTCCTGGGTGGAGCTGCTGTTGGTGCAGCATGTGGCATTTTATTTGCTCCAGAAAAGGGTACCGACACACGTGAAAAGATTGCTGAAGCTATTCGTAAGCGTGGCATCAAATTGAATAGTAAAGAAATGGAACACTTAGTTGACGACATTGCAGATGAACTGCAGCCTGCTAACGACTAAGCTTATGCATTGGGACACCCCAAAAGTATTATAAGTCAAGGAACAAAATAAGCATATCTCCCCTACTCTATTATATAAGGTGGAATTTGAATTTATTTGTTCCTTGACTTTATTTAGTTAATACCAGTTCACTTTCTGAGGGCGTTCTCTTCATTCTAATGCAGGGATTTATATGTTATTTAAGTGTATTTTGATAGCAAATAAAGATGTATAACGGACTATATTACTGACATTTACTATCAAACAAACCTGGCGTAATACGAATGCATTTAAACTTGCTTGAAATGCCAAGCCGCATTCCACGTGGTCAAAGGAAATAGATCGCTTGCAATAATATACAAATCACGCATCAGAACAACTTATCAATTTTGCGGAATTAACCCCCCTACTAACCATTCATATTTTATTAACGTGCTATCATCTGATAAAAATATTGAAACTATAAGCCAATTATTGGCTGAGGTAAAACATTACATTGAGTTGCGCAGCGAAAGTTTGCAAATTGATTTTGTAAATAAACTTTCACGTCTGCTTACAGCTCTCGTGTTATTTGCCATATTATTTATGTTGTGTGCTTTAGCTGTCATGTTTGTTTCAATGACAGTTGCGGCTGCCTTAATTCCAATTGTAGGTAGTCAAACTCTTGCATACGCACTCATCGTGTTATGCTATGTTATAATAGGTATGATAGTTCTCTTCAACAGAAAAAAGTGGATAGAACAACCTATTACACATTTTATAGCAAGCTTGTTTTTAGGTGACATATTACAAGCTACTCATTCAAACAAAAATGACAACGGCAATCATGAAGACGAATAATACAATTCAGCTATTAGAGCAAAGACAATGCCTTTTGAAAGGTGAAATAAAAAAAAGCAGCAAAAAGATAGCCTATAGGTGGCAAGAACTCTTTTCACCACCTCAAGCCGATACTAAGGTACAGCAATGGGTTGTCCAAGCAGAACGTGCTTTGGCCATTTATGACGGATTCATGATGATGTATAAGTTGGGCCGCAGATTTAACAAAGTGACGCAACTGTTTAAGAAAAAGCGTAAAAGGAGCTGATAACTAATAATATTAACTCGCTTTTTGACTGCTTAGACGTGAGATTTTCGAAATTGCCTTCACCCAAGCATAAAAAAAAGTCCTCGATAATAGTTTTCAAAAATACACTATTATGCGAGGACTATTTTTTTCAACACAGTTGAAGTAACAATTGCTACGCTTCATGTAAAAGAGCGAGAAGTTATAACTTCATGTGTGCGTATGCTTACTTCATGTCGTTTTGTTGTTTCATAAGCAATTCGTTACCCTTCATGTCATAGAAAGCATATTGCAAGTAAGCCAATCCCTGGTTTGCATAAACCTTTACACCCAAGCCATATTTTAACTGCCAACGACGCTTTACTGAATAAAAGCCTTGGTTAATGTAAGCAGCCACAAAGGGGTGGACATAGAGTTTAAAACGTTTTATTCCTAATTTGTTCACCAGGAAATCAATCTTTGTTTCAAGAGAATCAGTAAACAACAAACTTGGCTTAATTTTGCCCGTTCCGCCGCATGTGGGACATGTTTCCTCTACATTTACGTCCATCACAGGTCTAACACGTTGTCGAGTTATTTGCATCAAGCCAAATTTTGAAAGAGGTAGAATACTATGACGAGCGCGATCCTTCTTCATGTTCTCAACCATTCGCTCGTAAAGTTTTTGGCGGTTTTCGGGTTGATTCATATCAATGAAGTCAACTACGATGATGCCGCCCATATCACGCAGACGCAATTGTCGTGCTAACTCGTCAGCAGCGCCCAAATTTACGTCAAGCGCATTTACCTCCTGCCCCTCAGGACTCTTAGATCGGTTACCACTATTAACATCAACCACATGCAACGCCTCCGTTTGCTCAATAATGAGATAAGCCCCATGTTTGTAAGTAACAGTTCTACCTAATGAGGTCTTAATTTGCTTGGTAACAGAGAAATTGTCAAATATAGGTACATTGCCATTATAAAGTTTGACAATATTCTTACATTGTGGTGCAATGAGTGCTACATAGTTACGCACTTCATTGTATACACCCTGGTCATTAACGTAAATATTCTCGTATGAGGGATTAAACAAGTCGCGTAAAAGAGCTACCGTACGACTTGTTTCCTCATAGGCAAGTAAAGGCAATTTCAATGCTTCACGATGGGCTTGCTTAATTTTTGCAACTGTGTTTTCCCAACGCATGAGCAATATGCGCATTTCGTTGTCAAGTTCTGCCACACGCATATTCTCAGCAACTGTGCGAATAATAACCCCAAAACCTTTGGGCTTAATGCTTTGTATGAGTTGCTTGAGTCGTGTACGTTCAGTTCCCGACTTAATTTTTGAAGAGACCGAAATCTTTTCGCTAAATGGAATTAGCACAAGAAAACGTCCAGCGAATGAAATCTCCGACGTTAAACGTGGTCCCTTTGTATTGATAGGTTCCTTTACTATTTGTACAAGAATCTCTTGACCAACTTTGAGCGTATTTTGTATGCTTCCGTCTTTGTCTAATTCGGGTTGTTTGCCCAATTTATCGAGCGAGATGTTACGCTTACCATCGCCCAGTAAATTCAGGAATTTCTCTTGAGAGTGATAGCGCGTGCCCAAATCTAAATAGTGCAAAAAGGCATCGCGTTCAAAACCGACATTCACGAAGCAAGCATTTAGGCCAGGCATCAGTTTGCGTACCTTAGCCAAATAGATGTTACCTACTGAAAAATGTGCTGAACGTCCCTCGCGTTGATATTCAACTAACTTCTTGTCTTCTAACAACGCTATAGAAATGTCTTTAGAGGTTACATCTACAATAACTTCGCTTGTCATGAATTTTTTACTTTTCGAACTTCATATGTAGCATTTACCATTAAGCCATAAAGAGTCTACCTACGTTGTAAGTAATAGCCTCCGTACCCTTTAAGTGAAATACCCATATGAGCTACATTAAATTAAAAAAGAACGAGCAAACGAGAGTCATAGCCAGTTAGGCTACAATATAAGCTCGTTTACTCGTTGTGGAAAAGACTCAGCAAAGAGTCGTCGAGCTATTATTTGCTCTTATGACGATTCTTACGCAGTCTTTTTTTACGCTTGTGAGTAGACATCTTGTGTCTTTTCTTCTTTTTTCCGTTAGGCATACCTATTACGTTTTATAGTTAATTATGTGAATTGTATTTTAAGCTTTCTGACTCATATCTTTTACCGATACAGCAAATTCCTTAGCAGGCTTAAAGGCTGCAATGTCGTGAGCGGGAATGATGATGGTAGTGTTACTCTGCATGTTACGAGCCGTTTTCTCAGCTCTATGCTTCAGATAGAATGTTCCAAAGCCACGCATGCTTACGTTGTTTCCACTCAGTAAAGCATTCTTTATTTCTACGGTAAATGCCTCAAGTACTTGCGAAACAGTAGCGCGGTCAAAGCCTTTTTTGTTCGCAATAGCCTTGACGATTTCTGATTTAGTCATTCCAGTTTAATGTATTTAGTTTGTTATTCGTTTTATAAAAGCGAATGCAAAGATACTACTTTCTGTTGATTTAGAGAATGTTTGCACCACTTTTATCAACGTTAAACTGGAATTTTTTCAATTCTACGCACATGTCGTCCTCCTTCGAATTCAGTATTGAAGAATTCCTCCATTATGTCGTGTGCTGTAGCATTGTCAATATATCGACCTGGCATAACAAGCACATTGGCGTCATTATGTTGGCGTGTCATGTGAGCTATTTCGGGAATCCACACCAAGGCTGCACGTATGCGCTGATGCTTGTTGAGTGTCATCGAAATACCCTCGCCACTACCACAAATGGCAATACCTTGCTCAACTTCGCAATTTTCAATACCGCGTGCCAAGGCATGAGCAAAGTCAGGGTAATCACAACTATCGGTGCTATATGTACCATAGTCCTTGTATGTCATACCCTTGCTCTCAAGGTATTGTTTTACATACTGCTTTAATTCAAAGCCAGCATGATCACTTGCAAGACCTATCATCGTTTTCTTGTTTTGTGTTTACTTTTGTAGATCGGA
>ERZ506772.148-NODE-148-length-23668-cov-10.3144_pt1 | contig 23668 bp, 19 predicted proteins | sample MGYA00513185_ERZ506772 | MGnify/ENA metagenome assembly ERZ506772 | reverse complement strand
CAAGTTGACAGGTTAACAAGTAAGTATGCTTTACACCACTTATTATGTTAAAGCCGAATGACAGGAAACTTAAAAAGCTCGGCAAACTTACCTGTTAACCCGTTAACTTGTCAACTTGTTTACTAATTTCGCCAACGCGTTTTTACTACAATATTGGGTGGGGAACGTTAGAGCATATAAGGTGTGTGAGCAAAACTTATAAGGTATGCGAACCCAACAGATTGTATGAATTAAACATGCAACATAGGCTGGATGGTTAAGTATAACAATAAGTGGGTGATCAATATTATTACTCCCTAACAAAGGTGGGCGTCTTCATTTGCCAAGCACCTTCATGCGCTACGTCATAACAAGGTATGTGGGCTGCTTGGCAAGCCTCTATCCACAAGCTACGCAACCTTGCTGACAAACTGGCATCGAGCACTACCTGGGTTACATTGCACCTTTGCAATAGCTGCGTTTGTTGTGAAGTGCTGCCCTTGGCCACTACTAACACATCGATGTGGCGAGGAGGCAATGGCTGATGGCGGGCATTGAGTAACCACAAACGTTGATGGGCAAAGTAAAACAGATGTCCTGCACGGCCAAAGTCACTACGTTGCACACGCTGTTGTTCAACAAACTGTGGCCACTCTATGTGATGAGGTATGAAGTAATTTTGCTCAATGTAGTGCATGCGCTGCCGAGTAGAATCGGCCGAAGTGGATGAGTAAAGATAGGAGTGACTGGACGAAACAATGAAATGAATGAGGGTGGTTTGCGGCACTCCGTAAATAACTATACGCGGTGTGATGCGCTGCATAAAAGTGACACACGCCTCGCTGGCTACGGCTATCACTAACGATGTAAAGAACAATGCCATGATGAATTGTCGCACCTTACGCCGTCTGCTCTCATAAAAGGTAAAGAACAACACGGGCACTGCCACCACAAGCACCAAGGTGGGGCCAGTTACATAACTATGCCAAGTGGCTCCAGGCCACTGAGCTATGTGGCTCAGACTCTGGGTGAGTACATGTAACACCCACATCATGAAATGGGCCAAGGTTTGCTGAACACACGACAAGGGGAACAATAAGAATAGTAATGAACTGCCCAAGAGCAAGTAAGCTGAGGGTATGACTACAAAGTTGGCTAAGAAACCATAGGGAGCAAAAGTGTGAAAGTAGTGCATTACTAAAGGGGCTGTGCCCCACTGGGCACTGAGCGATATGCATACAAATGGCAACAGCACTCGCTGCACAAAACCATAGGCTGTGCGCTGCACACGCTGCATGCATCGGGGTAGAACTACGTATTTAAGATACTGATGATAGCTATGAGCCGTTTTTTTGCGCCAATCATGTGCGGTAGGTAGTAAGTCGTAACGCCCCACAAACTTGGGCAGACGATAACGCGACCACACATAATCGTTGGTAAACAGTATGGAGAATACGGCTGTGACTGAAAGCTGAAAACCTACATCGAACAAGGTGAGGGGGTCGATGGCTAAAATGATGCTGGCGGCTATGACAAGTGAGTTGGTGGTGGTGCTTTGAATGCGCTGCAAGCATATGCTGATTTGTAATAGGCTGAACATTAACACTGAACGTAGCAACGAAACAGGACAACCTGCTAAAAAAGCAAAGCTCCACAACAGGGCTAATAATAGGAGAGAGGCGAACAACCGTCGGCTGCGGCGCCGTAGGTGTTGCAGCAATAACACATTGAATAAGCTGACTAATATGCCTAAGTGTAGACCCGACAATGCTAACACGTGACTGGTGCCTGTGTCAGAAAATAGTTGCCGAGTGTTGGCACTAATCATTGACTTGTCGCCTAAAGTGAGGGCTGACAATATGGCCAAATCGGCTGAATCAAAATAGCGGGCATAAGCATTAACAAGTGTTTGCCGCTTGTTGAGCATCATGCTACTGAAGCTATGTGTGTGCTTATTCGCCAGTGGTTGCCAACGCTCATGGTCACACCATGTGCTTCCACTCACTCCGTGTAGTGTTAGGTAAGTGGCAAAGTCAAAGTCGCCAGGGTTACGCGCTACTTGTGCATGGTTCATTCGCCCCCTAATGGCTAACCAGTCGCCACTACGCAGCGCGTGTGCTTGCTGCGTTGACACACTATCGTAAAGTTGCAATAGCACTTTTTTATGATGATACTGCGACGAGTCACTTTGCAAGGTGGCAATAAGGGAGGTTTTGTTAGCCGTTCGCTGCGTTATTTGATTAACCTCGGCCAGCCAAATTCGCTCTTCATGGGGCCATTTCACGCACACTTGTTCATAACGCAGTTGCAACCACGCTGCCGACAGGGTGAGCAAAGCCATGAGTAGCGCAATGGGTAGTAATTTGCCTCCTACCGCATGGCGTGGCTGGTGCTTTGCCACATAAAGCAACACGGATGCTATGATACACACACCACTGGACATGGCCCATGCCCAACTGCTCACAGCACAGCGTAAGGTCCATGCCAAAGTGATGCCTGCCATGCTCACCAACAAGAACTTGAGCATAGGGGCACGCTTCCATATGGAGAGGGGTAATGGTGGGGGTACTACACGTATGAGGGGCATGTGATGGATAGGTGCTACATTAAAATACTAATGGGGATGGATAAGGCCTGAATGAAGTTTTTTATTTTCGTGTAATGACCTTGTGGGTATTTGTGCGGACGATACATGTGAACAAATATTGAAATCTGAGGTAATGGTTTTCTACACTACCCTATTTCGGTACAAACTATTTTGAATAGGTACTATACACGCGCTCCGTGTTTTAACCAACGCAACTTAAAGTAGATGAATGACTGCCACTGAAATAATTTGAAACAACGCATTGGCCAGTAACCTGGCTTGCACTTGATGCGCCATGATATTTCATTAAAGTGAATGGTTGAAAGTATGTGGCACATGCGCTGCAAGGCCGCATGCCTTTCAGCGGTACTAAACTGATTGCCATGAGCCATTAAAAATCCGTACATGGCTATTAGGTTACACCACCTAAGTGTTTCAATGTGTTGCATTACCAGCTCAACGCGACTAAAACGCCCACGCTCGGCCTCAACCTCTAACTGCTGGCGCATGCTTAAGTTGGCCTCGAGCAAGTCGAAGCGACGAAAGGAACAAGTGTTGGTGGTTGACGCTGCATGCTGCCGATAATAATAACGTCCACTGCACACTACAACCTTGCGTGCATGCAAATAGTGTAAATGGGTGGTGTTATCGTCACTATAGAGCCGGCAGGTGGTGTCGTAGGGCAACTGCTTATGCAGATCGGTGCGCAACACATATAGGCCATGTATGCCCCAGTGGTCGGTGCTAAGATTAAAAGCCTCTTCGCCCGTCAGCACGTGCTTGTTGGTACGCAAGGGGTAAACCTCCTCTTGCCCCGTGTTGTCGTGGTGCATAACAACTTGCAGCAAAGCACAATCGTAGTCGGCTGCTTGCTGCAAGGCGTTGTAGGCTTGTTGTAAGGTGTCGGGGGCATACCAATCGTCGCTATCGAGCATGGTTGTGTAACGCCCTTGAGCCACCGTTAAGCCTAAGTTGCGTGCCACGGCTTGTCCACTATTGTGAGGCGTTTTGAGCAACACAATGCGGTTATCGCGTTGGGCGTATTGTTGCAATATGTAGGGCGAATGGTCAGTAGAGCAATCATCAATGCACACTATTTGTATGTTGCTCAATGTTTGCGCACAAAGCGACTGCAAGCATTGTGGCAAGTAACGCTCGGTGTTGTACACAGCCACAAGCACCGTTATTTTAGGAGCTGATGCGGAAGCAAAAGGCTTTGCTTTTGAGCATGATGACGTCATGTGAGGGGGTAATATTAAGTTGAGGGTGAAAAGTTTATGGGGTGTTCTATTAAGAGAGGAAGGCTGTAAATTAGCTGTAGTTGGTTTTGCAGCTACAGCGAAGCAGATTGTTGTATTTCAACAACAAGCATAGCGGGCTATGTGATTGAGAATAAAAGAAACAGATGTGACCGAGAATGTGCTTTCAATGTGAAAATAATATCAATCGATAAATATGAAATTATTTTGAAGACCTGCTTAATTTTGAGCACCCACTTAATAGCCCCTTTATGCCTATGGCAATAAGCCCTCTGCAGCAAGCATATGTTGGTAAGCCACAGCTTTCTTTTCAAGCTGCAATGGGTAGGCTCTACTGCTACTGGGCATGCGGTAGAGTCGCATAGTGCGACCTTCAAACGTGAACGTTACACTTTGTCCCACGCGGGGTTCGGCCACATCAAAGTGGGCACGCAGGGTGTCAGTGGCTTTTTGCCCTGTTGTGACTATAGCTTGGCAAGTGGGCATTTGACGCAGTAGCTGATCAACATCGGTGTGTTCTACTACTTGCAAAAACTTGTCGGACGCATTGTCTTGCAAACGATTAACTGCACAGGCTGTATCGTACAGAGCTATTCCCTTTTGATTTAAAAAGGCTTCTATTTTAGGTTGATTAAAGCGTTTGTGTGGGGTGTCGACAAAGTACTCTTTGTTGGCAAAATATATAAACCCGAATATGCGCCACATGTCGTTCTGCATGTTGGGATAGAAAAAATTCATTGACCACCTTTTTTTAGGAGGAGGGAAACTGCCTAACATGAGTATGCGAGCCCCCAATGGCATAAAGGGTTGTAAAGGATGACGCTCCATGGTGTGTGATGTTTTCGGGTAAAAGGGAAAAGAGAATGTGCCACTCACATCGGTGGTGAATGAGGATATTCATGAGCGATGTGGGTGACACATTGATAGATTTATTGTTTCAAGAAACGATCCACCTCAATACCTGCTTTGCAACCACTGGCTGCTGCGGTTATGGCCTGACGATAATGTGGGTCGGCTACATCGCCTGCAGCAAACACACCTGGTATGCCTGTGCGGGGAGAATCGCCCTCAGTAATGATGTAACCCGTTTCGTCGGTCTTGACCCATGGTTTAAACAGGTCGCTATTGGGCTTATGGCCTATGGCTAAGAAAAAGCCATCAATGGCTATATCGTAGCAACGCTCATCGGTTTCCCCCTTACGATACACTACGTGTGCTCCTTGCACACCATCGTCGCCAAAGAGTCCTAAGGTGTTGGTCTCAAAGAGTACTTCGATTTTGGGGTTATTAAACACACGGTCTTGCATGGCTTTTGAAGCTCGCAAGTAGGGCTTACGTACAATTAAGTATACCTTGCTGGCTAAGCCTGCTAAGTAGGTGGCCTCTTCGCAAGCGGTGTCACCACCACCTACTACAGCTACAACCTTTTTGCGATAGAAGAAACCATCGCACGTGGCACATGCACTCACACCCATGCCTTGGTATTTTTTTTCATCAGCCAAGCCTAAATATTTGGCTGAAGCACCTGTGGCAATGACTAATGTCTGAGTTTGCACCTGTGTATCATCATCAAACCACAGGGTGTAAGGACGCTTTGAGAGGTCAACCTTGACGGCTGTGGCTGTACGTATTTCAGCACCAAAGCGCTCGGCTTGCTTGCGCATGCTATCCATCAACTCATTGGCATCAATGCCCTCGGCAAAGCCAGGAAAGTTTTCAACCTCTGTGGTGATGGTGAGCTGACCACCAGGCTGCAATCCTTCATAAATTACGGGTTGCAAACCTGCACGACCAGTGTAAATGGCCGCAGTATATCCTGCAGGACCTGAACCAAGAATGACGCATTGCTCAAGTCTTGCACTTGTGTTTTGTGTTGTCATGTTATGATTGTTTTGGGGTATAGGTGTTGATTCACCTATTTCGTTTAATTGCTAAAGTAATGTATTGTGACACACGTGGTGTTTGCTTTACCTTAAATCAATGACCTCAATGCCAGGATGATGCTTTTGATTAAAGCGGAAGTTGTCATCAGCCCAATGCCTGTGGGTGTGCAAACTATTGACGCGTATGCGTGTCCACTCGCCCTTGCTGTCTTTCATTCGAATGGAATAAGGCAGATTGGTTTTTTTGTCAATGACAGCAATGACTAATTGTATGCCATTGTTATGATTCTGTGCCAACATGCGCACCTCATGACACGCCTTACCATGATAGTTGGTATTGGCAATTTTCAAGTTATACCCTTTTTTGTAAAGGTTGATAAAGGTGTAAGGATTTACTTGTTGTAATTCGGCAGCTGTAGGGTTGCTTACATTCACTTCGTCGCTACCATTCATCAGTGTCCACTGTGTGCGACCATCGAACCAGGTTGTTAATGCATTTGACGCTATTTTGAACTTATTGCCTTGCACCTGAATGTGTCCACTCGCTGTTCCTGCCTCATGTGTTCCCTTAAACTGTGTACCTTCGAATGTTGCTTCAATGCCACCGCTATTTTTTAGCTTTGTAGCGGTTTGGTCGAGCACCTGTCGAGCTGTTTGTGCAAAACTTGCCATGCTTACGGCACATGCAGCGCACAAGGTGATGAATATACGTTTAATCTTCATTGATTTGTCTTTTTTTCTATTGATACGTGTCACTCTGCCTATCATATGATGGAACTGCCAACTACCCTACTGCTAACGTTTGGATAAAAAAGAGTCACCACCTTAATAATAGAGCGACACTGCACTTCACACTTATATGTGTGCAAAATGTAATGCTTATGTGCAAAAATAGCAATTAAGATTTAATATGCAAAGTAAAATGTCCAAAAACGCATCTGTGAGGACATGGGGCAGAGTCAAGTGCCAAGTAGGAAATAGGAGTGAACCTTGCATGACTCGTCTTTATATTTTACACTGATGTTGTCTAAACTTATTACGATTCGTTAAAAAGGGAACTCATGGGGCGCTTTTTTATAGAATCGCCTTTCATACTAAAACGCATTCTATGAATCAATCACATATCTTTTTTCTAAATCGTCTCATTAATTTCCGCGGTAAGCGGCAGAACGATAAAGTTAGATAGCTTTACCATCTTACACCTTCGAAAAATGTTAAACTTGCAATAGTTGGGACGACTTCACTCTATTTACCTTTTAATTGTTTCCATTCTCACAAAGAAAATGTAACTTTGTAAAAGTAAATACAAGATACGATTAAATTAAAAGATACACGCTATATATGAAACAATCAGAAGAACGATATATCAGCCTGTTGACGGACTTCGGCTTCAAGCGCATCTTTGGAACTGCCATAAACAAGGATCTACTCATCAACTTTCTGAACTCACTGTTTGGTAAAGAACAAGTTATCAAAGATGTGAAGTATCTTAACAGTGAGAACGTGGGCGACGTATACACCGACCGTAAGGCCATTTTCGACGTGTATTGCGAAAATGAGCAAGGCGAGAAGTTCATTGTGGAGATGCAGAACGCCTTTCAGAAACACTTCAAAGATCGTTCGCTGTATTATTCCACATTTCCTATAAAGGAGCAGGCTCCTAAGGGCGCGGACTGGGACTTTAAGTTGGCACACGTATATGTGGTGGCGTTGCTTAACTTCGATATGCATGACGAGGCTTTTGACCAAGAAGCAATATCACACGACATTGGATTGTTGGACAAGAAAACAAAAAAAGTGTTCAACGACAAGTTGACGTTCAAGTATGTAGAAATTGCAAAATTCAACAAACCGCTTGACAAGTTACATACTATCTATGATAAATGGCTCTATGCTCTGAAAAATCTGTCACGCCTGACTGAACGCCCCAAAGAATTGCGCAATAAAGTGTTCGACAGACTTTTTGAGGAGGCCGAAATTGCAAAATTCTCCAAACTGGAACTTAAGGAGTATGAGGATAGTTTAAAAGCTTACCGCGACATTAAAAACTCTCTTGACACAGCTATGGAACAGGGCTTTGAAAAAGGACGGGCTGAAGGACGGGCAGTAGGACGTGCTGAAGGACGAGCTGAAGGACGGGCTGAAGGACGGGCTGAAGGACGGGCTGAAGGCATTAACTCTCAACGACTGGAAACAGCTCGCTCAATGCTTAAAGATGGGTTGCCTTTAGAAAAAATCATGCGTTACACAGGACTGTCACAAGAGGATATAAGCAAACTATAAGTTGGTGTATAGCCTAAGTTAAGTGCAGATTGATATCAATATACTCTGTCATTTCTATCGTTATACTTTTGCTTTTTCAATCATAATACGATATTTGCATAGAACGATTATTGGACGCAAGGAGCATATAGTAAATATCAAACACACTTTGTAATGTTTTCGTTTTGATATGCTCGCTCAAATTGTTTACAAAAAGGAAGAGGAGGACTTGCCATAACTTAATGTTATGTAAGTCCTCCTCTTGAGGCAAAGTTTATAGTGATGCTATATTAAGAAAATATATTTTGTGCAATCAATAGAAGCTATTTTCACATTGAAAGCACGTTCGCGGTCGCATAACCTACCCCCCAAAAAAATAGAATCAATCAGTAAAACTATCGACGAATGAGTGCCGAAAGAATGTACATTTGCATCATAGATACGGCACGTGCATTTTCACCCCCATTAGGAATGATGATGTCGGCATACTGCTTGGTTGGCTCAATAAACTCATCGTGCATGGGTTTAAGCACATTGCGATATTTGTCAATCAACATTTCGAGCGGATGACCGCGCTCTGCAATGTCGCGTTCAATAACGCGCAACAAACGCTCATCGGGCTCAGCATCAACAAATATTTTAAGATCCATCAAGTCGCGTAACTTTTTGTCATACAAGGCCATAATGCCTTCGACAATAATTACATCGTGAGGTTCAACATGTACTGTTTCTTTTTGTCGGGTACAAGTGAGGTAGGAGTAAGTGGGCTGTTCAATGGCATGCCCATTGCGCAACTCCTCAATTTGATGAGCTAACAAAGGCCACTCAAAAGCATCGGGATGATCGAAGTTGGTCTTTTTACGTAACTCTTCAGGTACGTCCCATTGTGAGTTGTAGTATGAGTCCTGCGGAATGACAGCCACTGTGTCAGCAGGCAATGTGTTGACTATTTTATTCACTACGGTGGTTTTGCCTGAACCTGTTCCACCAGCTATTCCTATAATTAGCATGTTATGTAAAAGATTTGTTATAAGTAGCTGCTCTAATTTATTTTTACACTGAAAGTGCATTATCGGGATGCAGATGTTTCCTTCATCGAAAGTTTCTATTTCCCCCATAACAGGAGGAAACGAAGGGGGCATAGCACCGCGCGCTATGTGACAGAGAATGAAAGATACAGATGCGCCCGAGCATGTGCTTTCAATGTGAAAATAATACCTATTGATAAAATAGTTTTGAGCACCTACTTAATCTTACCAATTTATTCCTTCCACCAAGGTTCGGCCTGTGTGCTTACTGGGCTTTCACCCTCGTCGCCATCAGCATCATCACCAATAGTGTTATCAGCATCGCCACTCTGAATGTCAGCTTCGTTGTCTGAGTGACTTTCTTCAGTTTGCTCGGCTACTGAAGCTACTTCGTCATGGGCTGGTTCTGTTGTCGAAGGAATTTCGGCAGAATGAGCCTCACCACTCTCATGGGGGGTGGCATCCGTTCCGTTGCGCTCAGCGAGATGGTTCAGTAAATGTTCGGGATGCTCAATAGCATCGCGCAAATTGGCTAATTGACGATTGTAAGGTGCTATTTTCAAACCTTCGACGCATACAGCTAAAGCTTCATCAGTGCGTCCCATTTTGTTGAGCGCAATACCCTTTTGCCACATGTAGAACACACGACGTGAGGTGATGCCACCTACTTGTGGGTCGTTTAAGAGTTCGTCAACCGTTTTCAAAAAGTTGTCATAGTCTTGAATGGGCAAGTAATAGTTGAGAGCTAAGAACTGCTTAGTAGTAAGGTTATTGGTGAGCAAGTGTTTGTTCTCTTCAAAGAACTTTTCAGCCTTTTGGCGTATTTGCTGCTTGTCATCGTCTATTTCTGTCTGCTTGTAAAGCGACACATAGAGTGTGAGCAAATCTTTCACACAACTTTCAGGCTTTTCGTCAGCCTCTAAGGCTTTTAAGTAATTCTCTTCAGCCTCGTCATAGTTTTTGGCCAGATAAGCTTTTTTGGCTTGTGTGTAGAGCGTGCATGGATTGTAAGGCTGCAAACTGCCACGCTGTGTTTCGCTTTCAACAGTGGGCAATGAAGAGTCAACATCGCCTAACAACTGCTTGGCATCAACATTGTCGGGGTCTACCTCTAATATATGTTCTAACAGACCCTTAGCTATGTAAAGATGGTGTGCATCGAAGCTATCCTCGGCCATGGTGTAGAGGTCACTCACAGTGTGGGGCAAGTGAATGCAAGTGGCAATGGCACCTTGATTGTTCTGACCTATGCTATAAACCACTTTTGTGCCTTTGTGCAAATGGTCAAATAGGTCGTTGTCTACTATTTGCTGAATATAGAAGTAAAGGTCGCTATCAGTATTGTAATCATGAATAAAGCCAAAACGCTTTGTTGTATTGTAGTAGGTGATACGTCCACGAGCTCCTACATAAGGTTTGCGTTGGTAACCATTATGTTGCCATGCAGGTGCATTGTTAGTTTCGTAGTTTGATTCATAGTCTGGTTGGTCATCAGTTCTAAAGTAGCTACGACGTCCATAGTTAGGATCAACGCTTGCCAAATCAATGTGACCCACAACCTTAGGCTCAGCTACGGGGTCTGCTCCTGTTAATTCATCGGCTGAGTCAGCCTCTTTTTCTTCGCCTATAATGTCGCGCAAAGTCTGTGGCCTTTCTTGTCGGTCGGCTTCGCTAACTGATTGCTGCGCTATGTCTGCTTCATGGCTTGCTGTGAGATTCAACTCTTCAGGCTCATAAGCTGGAGTTTTAACAATGGTGCGTTCGCCTTTAATAGGAACCATAGGCACAGGGCTTTGTGCGCGGAAACTGCGTACATCGGCAGCTGCTATACCACATATTTGTCCGTTTGACTGACGCAATACAATGTACTTGCTAGTTACATACTCAATTTGTCCGGTAACGGTCCCCTCAGTACAAGTTACCTCAATTGTATCACCTGTCTGATAGTTTGTTTTAATAAATGTAAGCATAATTACTTCTAATAATATTATTCATATATAGAGGTGCTGATGACATTCTTTTTTTAGCTGCTTGAACATGATTTGAACCACATTTAAACAAACATTGAATGGGTAAAAAACATCGTTACAGAATTATCATCACCACTCACTATGCAAAAATAATGCTTTTTTCTGTACAACTGAAACACATCTGGGCATTTTTTTAATGCTTAGTTGTGTAAGTTGTTACTTGCATCTAATGGGAATTTAGTAAATTTGCAACCGCTATGGGAGTAACCTCATATTAAAGGGATGTTCTATAAATTAGTTTATATTGTTGGACATTCTTTTTATTCAGCTTGGCCGCTTTTACAGCTTTCACTCGCATTTTGCTGTATTTCAACGACTCACGTAACCCGCTATGCTCGCTGTTGAAGTACAAAAACTGCGTTGCGATAGCTGCAAAAGCAACTTAAGCTAATTTTTAGAACACCCCTAAAAGGATAGAGGTATTGCTCCTTGTTTATCTCAAAGTATCTACATAAGTAGGTATTCAAAATTAGCTTATATAATCATGTTCAAAATTAGTTGATATGCCTGAGCACAAGGCAAGACACTTGAGTTTTAGATAGGTTACACTCTATTGTAAAGCATCTGCTTAAAATAAACAGCACTGCCCAGTTACTCCTTTCATATCCACTCATTTTGAGCACCTACTTAATACGCTTATATGAATATTGACGTGAATCCACAAGCATCATTTTCACTCATAGCCGATTTTGATGGCGACATGAACGAATTGTTGCATACACCTTTTGACACAACGTTGCCTGCTTTGATATTGCGCAACATGATGCTATTTCCTGGCGTTGTAGGCTCAGTAGCTATCAATCGTACCATGAGTTTAAAGGTGGTAAATCAATCACTAAAAAAAGGGTCACTCATAGCTGTGTTGGCACAAAAGGATGCTAATGTTGAAGAGCCTGAACGCAATGACCTTTATGATGAAGGTGTTGTGGCACGTGTGATGCGCACCATTGACCTGCCAGGACTACCTGGCAGCAATAACTGCATGGCTATACTGCAAACCTATGGCCCTATAAAGTTAGAACAGGTGAAGCGCCGCAAACCCACTATGCGCGTTGAGGTTTCGCCCATTGAGGAGGTGACTTACAACAAAGATGATGAAGAAATTAAAGCCTTGGCCGACGCTTGTCGCGATGGCATGATTAAGTTTTTGCAACTGAATGACGCACCGCGTTCTGAGGAGGCTATTTTTGCTATTAAGAATATATCACACCCCATTTTCTTAATTAGTTTCATCTGCACCAATATGCAATTGTCGCAAGATGAACGTTATAAGTTGCTACAAAAGCACGACCAACGTGATCGTGCCATGCTATTGCTACAAATTATCAATAGGCAAATTCAGTTTGCTCAAATTAAGCATGACATTCAAAACCAAACGCGCCGCGACCTTGACCAACAACAACGCGAATACTTTTTGCACCAACAAATAAAAAATATACAGTCTGAACTGGGCGAGGGTGAAAACAGCGATGTTGTAGAACTTGAACGTAAAGCGCAAAAGTTGAATATGCCACAGAAGGTGGCCGACACCTTTAAACGCGAAATTGATAAGTTCAAAAAAATCAATCCGCAATCGCCTGATTATAGCATTCAGCTTAACTATTTGCAAACTATTGTAGCCTTGCCTTGGGGCATTGGCACCAACGATAATTTGAACATCAAGAATGCCGAACGTGTGTTGGAACGCGACCATTATGGCATGGAAAAGGTAAAGGAGCGTATACTTGAACACTTGGCCACTCTGCGCTATCGACGCAACGAAAAGGCTCCGATACTTTGCTTAGTAGGACCTCCGGGGGTGGGCAAGACTTCGTTAGGACGTAGCATAGCCGAAGCTCTGGGACGCAAATATGTGCGTATTTCGTTAGGCGGTGTGCACGATGAAGCTGAAATCCGTGGACATCGTCGCACCTACATTGGGGCTATGCCTGGCCGCATCATTAAGGGCATCATGAAGGCCGAAACAAATAATCCGCTGTTTGTGCTTGACGAGGTGGACAAGGTGTCTGAAAACAACTATAACGGCGACCCACATAGTGCGCTGCTTGAAGTGCTTGACCCTGAACAAAATAGCACGTTCCATGACAATTATCTTGACTTGGACTTTGACCTATCAAAGGTGTTCTTCATTGCTACCGCCAATAGTCTGCAAACCATACCCCGTCCTTTGCTTGACCGTATGGAGGTGATTGAGGTGGAAGGATACTTAACTGAGGAGAAGAAAGAAATTGCCCGACGTCACCTCATACCCAAGGAGCAAAAGGAATATGACTTTGGCAAAGAACAGAGTAATGACAAAAATGCTAAACTGAAGTTTACATCATCGGCCATTGAGTATATTATTGAAAAGTATACGCGTGAGAGCGGTGTGCGTCAACTCGAAAAGCAGTTTGACAAAATTTTCCGCAAAGTGGCTTACTTGACATCAACCAGTGAGGATGGACATATGCCTTATGCCGGACATAGCATTAAGCCTGCTGACATTGAGCAGTTGCTGGGTAAACCGCTGTTTAGCCGCGACAAGTATCAAGGTAATAAGTACGCTGGCGTGGTTACGGGCTTGGCTTGGACTGCTGTGGGTGGTGAAATTTTATTTATCGAAACAAGCGTGAGCCGTAGCAAGGGACCTAAACTGACCTTGACGGGCAACTTGGGTGATGTGATGAAGGAAAGTGCCGTGCTGGCTCTTGAATATATCAAGTCACATGCTGATAAGTTGGGTATTGACTATCGTGTGTTTGATCACTGGGGGGTACACATTCATGTGCCCGAGGGAGCAACTCCTAAGGATGGCCCTTCAGCTGGCATAACGATTGCTACCTCTATTGCTTCAGCCTTAACGCAGCGCCGTGTACGCGACCACATTGCCATGACAGGCGAAATAACTTTACGCGGACGCGTGTTGCCAGTGGGGGGCATTAAAGAAAAAATATTGGCTGCTAAACGTGCTGGCATAACCGACATCATGATTTCTGAAGAGAACCGTAAGGATGTGGAAGAGATTAATGAGCGTTATGTTGAAGGTTTGACTTTCCATTTTGTCAACGATGTGCAAGAGGTTTTACAGTTTGCCTTGCTGAACGAAAAAGTGGACAATGCTATTGAGCTCACCTTTGACGATGATGCAAACAATGTGAACACTACCACTAATACCGATGCGGATAAAAAGGTGGCTGTGCGCTTGCTAAAGGAAAAGGATTAAAATTGTGTTGCTGCACTGCACAACATTGCACACTTAATTGTAACACATTTGTGCGCTATCTGAGCCTTGTGCTTGGCACTTTAAAATAGGCTTCAGAAAGCGTACAAATTACATTTATGCATAAGGGCTGCAAGCTTTTTGGGTAAAAAGTAGGTGTCCAAAATTATTTTTACATTGAAAATGCATTATCGGGATGCAGATGTTTTCTTCATTCGAATGTTTCTGCCCCCCGATAACGGGAGAAGCGATGGGGGGATAGTGGGCTATGTGGTTGAGAATGAAGGAAACATCTGCGCCCAGAAAATGTGCTTTCAATGTGAAAATAATATCAATCGATAAATATAAAATAGTTTTGAGCACCAACTTAAATACCAGCTTATATCTTTACTTTTATTATAATGACATACGAATTACAACATACTGATGGTGAAGCCCGCGCAGGACTTATCACTACTGACCACGGACAAATACACACTCCTATATTCATGCCTGTAGGAACTTTGGGTAGTGTTAAGGGGATTCACCTACGCGAAATTAAAGATGACATTAATGCCGAAATTATTTTGGGCAACACTTACCACTTGTATTTGCGACCAGGACTTGATATATTGGAACGCGCTGGTGGACTTCATAAGTTTAATGGCTTTGACCGCCCCATGCTCACCGACTCAGGAGGCTTTCAGGTGTTTTCGCTTGCTGGCATACGCAAACTGAGTGAAGAGGGATGCGAATTCCGCTCACACATTGATGGTAGCAAGCACTTCTTTTCGCCTGAACGTGTAATGGACATTGAACGCACTATTGGGGCCGACATTATGATGGCTTTTGACGAATGTCCACCGGGTACAGCTGATTATGCTTATGCACGCAAAAGCTTAGACTTAACGCATGGATGGATGAAACGCTGCTGGAAACGCTTTCATGAAACCGAACCTAAGTATGGTTACAAGCAGGCGCTCTTCCCCATTGTGCAAGGTTGCGTTTATAAGGACTTGCGACAAGAGAGTGCTCACTTTATGAGCGACTTCGGAGCTGAAGGCTATGCCATAGGCGGACTCGCTGTAGGTGAACCTGCTGAAAAAATGTATGAAATGATTGAGGTGGTGAATGATATTTTGCCTACCGACCGACCTCGCTACCTAATGGGGGTGGGTACACCAGTGAACATTCTTGAGGCTATTGAACGCGGCGTTGATATGTTTGACTGTGTGATGCCTACTCGCAACGGACGTAATGCTTGTCTCTTCACGGCTGAAGGCATTATTAATATGCGCAATGCGAAATGGGCTGACTGCTTTGAACCTGTTGACCCCATGGCGCACTGCTTTGCCGATGTGCAATACACTAAAGCTTACTTACACCACTTATTTAAGGCTAAAGAGTTATTGGCTATGCAAATAGCTTCAATACACAACCTTTCGTTCTACTTGTGGTTGGTGCGTGAGGCTCGTAAACAGATATTGGCCAACAACTTTGCGCAGTGGAAGCGTGGCATGATTGAAAAGCTCAGCCGCAAGCTTTAAAAAATATAATGGTGAAAGCATTCAAAGAACACCTTTCTGTATAGGGATGTTGTTATATGTTTTACATAACATAAGTTGCTACTTCGCCCATCTTTGCCCTTTTAAGCAGGTGTTCAAAATTATTTTTACATTGAAAGTGCGTTATTGAGATACAGATGCGTCCGAAAACGTGCTTTCAATGTGAAGATGGCATCTACTGCTTACAAAGACTTACACACACTCTCTCTTGAACAAAACAATATGTTGAAAAGTCTATTTACAAAAATAAAGAAGTACTTAATGCTCCCCGTGCAACCTGTGCTTGACGGTGAAAGTGACGCTCCTCAAAGCGCACACTCAAAGAAGCATCGCAGCCACAAGCCATTGCTTGGACGCTTGGACCGCTACATTATGTTCAAGTTCATCAGCACCTATTTGTTTTTGTTGGCCATTATCATTGTCATATCCGTTATTTTTGACTATAACGAGAACATTGACAAACTCACGCAAAGCCATGCTTCGCCACTGAAAATAGCACAATACTATTGCAACTTTGTGCCTTACTTTTTGAATCTGTTCAGTGCGTTGTTTGTGTTCATTGCCGTAATTTTTTTCACATCAAAATTAGCCGATAAGAGTGAAATTATAGCTATGAAGAGTACGGGCATGAGTTTTCGCCGCTTGCTACGTCCTTACATGGTTACAGCCGCACTCATAGCCATTTCCTCATTCTTGCTGGGAGCATATGTCATACCCAAGAGCAATGTACAACGCGTCAACTTTCAGAATCGTTACATAAAAAAGAAAACGGATATTACATCAGTTGACAACATTCAAATGCAGGTGGACACAGGGGTTGTGGCCTACATCACTCATTTTGACAACGTAACTAAAAGTGGTTATGGCTTTTCACTCGACAAATTTGTTGAAAAGAAATTAGTGTCACACCTTACGGCTCAAACCATACAATATGACACGTTATCAGACCGCCGATTTTCGTGGACACTACGTATGTACGAAATACGTACATTAAAGGGAATGCGCGAGGTGTTAGAACGGGGTGATAAAATTGACACTACCATCATTATGGAGCCTAAGGACTTTTTCTATGTACGCGGACAACAAGAGACGCTCACCTTACCCGAGCTGAAAGAGTTCATTGATAGACAACGATTGCGCGGTGCTGATAAGCTAAGTACCTTTGAAGTGGAATATCACAAACGCTTTGCAATGCCTTTCGCAGCTTTTATTCTTACCTTAATAGGAGTATGCATGTCAAGCCAAAAACGTAAAGGAGGCATGGGACTAAGTTTGGGAGCTGGGCTGGCTCTGAGTTTTGCCTACATTTTGTTTCAAACTATTTCGGCCTCATTTGCTACCAACGCGGGACTTGAAGCTTGGATCGCGGTGTGGATTCCTAACGTGGTGTTTGCTATCATAGCATTTGTTCTTTACTTAAAAACGCCTCAATAAGTAGCAAGTGTTCCAACACCTGTAAGGAGCATAGGTGGTTTCTGCTTAAGTAGGTGTTATAAATTATTTCCCATTAAAAGTTATTTTGAACACCTACCTATCACACTATATTTTTTTACACTACTGATTATGTCAAACGATAATAACACTGCAGATATAACAACCGAAGAGCCTACGGCTCAAAATGAAGAAAAGAAAGCAGCTGAGGTTTACTTCGAAGATCTTGAACTCTCAGATAATGTGCTCGATGCGCTCTACGACATGCGTTTTGAAAAGTGTACACCTGTGCAAGGCCAATGCATTCCTCAAATACTCGAACACCATGACGTGTTAGGCGTGGCACAAACGGGTACAGGTAAAACGGCTGCTTACCTTTTGCCCTTGCTCACTTTGCTTGAACGTGACCCTCATCCAGCAGATGCTGTCAATTGCTTGGTCATAGCTCCCACGCGCGAGTTGGCTCGACAAATAGACCAGGCTTTGCAAGGCTTTGCTTACTACACAAATGTGAATGCCGTGGCTGTGTATGGTGGCAACGATGGGGTTCGCTTTGAACAGGAACGCAAATCACTACAAGCTGGCGCCGACATTGTGCTGGCTACTCCAGGACGTCTTATCACACACTTGCAATTGGGCAATCTTGACCTTAGCCGCACTACTCACCTTGTGCTCGACGAGGCTGACCGCATGCTTGACATGGGCTTTGCTGATGACATTTTGACCATTGTTAAGCAAATGCCTGAAACACGTCAAACGATTCTGTTCTCAGCTACCATGCCTCCTAAAATTGCTGAATTGGCACACACCGTTATGCATAACCCTGTTGAGGTGGAGATTGCTGTATCGAAACCTGCCGAAAACATTCAACAACTTCTCTACATTTGCCACGAGAGTGACAAAACTATTATACTGAAAAAGATATTCAAAGAACAACCACCACAACGTGTCATTCTGTTTTGCTCTTCTAAACAAAAGGTGAAGGAATTGGCTATTGTGTTGAAACGTCACGGACTGAATGCACGAGCCATGCATGCTGACTTGACTCAAAATGAACGTGACGAGGTGATGAACCTTTTCCGCGCGCACAAGATTGACTTACTTGTGGCCACTGATATCGTGGCACGTGGCATTGACATCGACGACATCACTATGGTGATTAACTATGATGCACCACACGATGCTGAGGATTATGTTCACCGCATTGGACGTACCGCTCGTGCTGGACGTCAAGGTAGTGCTGTTACGCTCATTGGCGAGAAAGACTTAATAGCTTTGGCTAACATTGAACGCACCTTGAATATTAAAATTCCGCGTGCCGAATTACCTGAAGGGGTTCGTCCACCGCAAAAAAATACTCAACAGGGACGTGGCAATAGCACAAAACGCAGTAATAACCATAGTAACCGCAATGGCGCTCGTGGTAATAAACAAGCAGGTACCCACCGTGAACAAAAGGGTGAAAATGCAAATAGCTATCGCAAACGTCAACAACAAACGTTTGGTAGCAAGCCACATGGCAAAAGCGACAATCGGCCTGCTACTAAACAACGCCCACCCAAAAGTGGAACTGGACGCAAACCTGAATAATATATAACTTAATTGATAAGTTGGTATTCAAAATTAGTTGATATAATCGTGTTCAGAATTAGTTGATATACCCAGACGCATTCTTTAGCCCATAAACATAGGTTTTATCAATCACGTAGCCCCCACCGCTACGCTCCCCCTTCAACTTATGTTTATGAACAAAATACTACACCTGGGCATATCAACTAATTTTGAATACCTACTTATTCGAAAATAGATGCGTCTTAATTGTTTTTTTCTACATTTCGTACAACACCATCATGATATCTATCAAAAAACAAATTGGCTGTCTTTTATCTCTTTTCATCTTACCAAGCGTACTATTAGCACAAGTGCTAACCCCCATTACTCGCTTTCATGAAAAAGATAGCCAATACACATTTTATAATAACAATCTTTTGAGTGGGTTTATGCAAACGGCTGCCCATCAAAGCACACATAGTGGATTTTTGCAAACACCCTTTGTGGGCGATCCGCTGCTGGTGTATGTAGGTGAAAAAGATTCTACTCAATTCATGGCCTATGCATCCAACTACACACTACACCAAGCACCCAATGGCACCTATAATGCCGATTTCAATCGCTATCATGTAATGGCAGAACTGCATAATATGCCTGGCTATAGTGTACAACGTTACACTTATCCCGACACATTGGCCGATAAAGGTTTTCTACTCGACATTGATAATGCTGATAATGGTATTCAAAACGAAGATATGAATGTTGTGTTCGTTGATAAAAACACCATTCGAGCCTATAAGCGTAGCACACAACCTCAAAGTAATGTACCCGATCTTTACTACGTAGCACATTTTTCACACCCTTTTAGCAAATGGAATGTACGACGCGAGGTGGTTAGATTGGCTAACGGACAACGTGAACATCGTTGCAAAGCTGCTTTTGTGTTTAACATTAAAGCTGGCGAATCGCTTACTATAACTTCAGCTGTTTCTGCTCTCAGCACCGATGTGGCTTATGCTCAAATACCCTTCACTGGGGGCAAGCGCCATTTTAATGACCAACGTGATGCGCAACAACAAGTTAACTTGCTGGCTGACAACAACCTAATGGCTCAACACACTACAACTTCAACCTCAACAGCAAAAAACAAAAGAGTGGGAAATCGGTCAACGAACCATACTAAAGCACAACCTGCGTCTTTAGCTAAACCTACTACTGCACCAACAACTTTGCCTGCCAACAATCATTTGGTTGCCACTTATTCCCCCACCCCATGGCTGGAGTTATCAACACGCAATGCCGAACTGCAAGCAGCCTTTACTGCTGCATTAAAGCAACTGCTACAAACTCTGCCTAAAGCTAAAACGCCACATAACGCATTGGCCTTTGTTGATGCTATCACACCTCTTTATTGGCAAAATGACGCACACAGCGCCTGCAATGCAGTACAAACTGATTCACTATTGCACCATTACACGCAATCTCTCTTTACTGGTAAAACTATGACTACTGCACAATCAGCATGGTTCGTGATGAATGCATTAGGTTTTGTGCCATGCAATGACGCTAACGCTGCATCGCAAATGTTCCAACTCAAACGCCCGCTCTTTAACGTGGCTACTCTTAGTTTACCTCGTACGCGCCGCTTGATTATACACACCAAAAACAACACTCCAGCCAATTATAACATTAAACAAGCCACTATCATGCACCATCCTCTTAATGACGGCCTCACTTTTAGTCGTGAACAACTCATCAAAGGAGGAATTATTGAAATAAAGATGCAACACTGATACTGCTTGTTCTATATACACAAAGAACTCCCGCTATGACAACAATTGGTTGTCATAACGGGAGTTCTCTTTTTATTGTCATAAACTCATGTTAGCTCATAAATGGTTCTTTAGAACTTTTCACCCATTTACGCTACAAGCTTTTAAATGCTTTTCAACAACTGATTTGCCATTGCTGTAGAGTATTTTTTTAATGTAGACACCCTTTTCTTGGGGTTCGGAAACTAATCTTTTTCCGTTGATAGAAAACCAAGCAACATGAGCAACCTTGTCATCCTCATGGTTTACTGATGTTATGCCAGTGGGGATGGCTTTCGTATGCTTAAAAACCCATGCAATGCGCTCGTTTGTATAACTGTTTTTGCAAACATCCTCATGCGTCCAACCATCTTCAATGTTTATTACATATTCGGCATTATAAGCATCCATTAGTGCAAGGAACGACTCAACATCAGATATTTTCATAATTCTGTCAGCAGTTCCCATAACAGTAAATATAGGAGTCTTTGCTATTGCTTCAGCATTTAACCCTGTAGGATTTCCTGCTACGGGCATTGCTGCTGCAAACAACTCTGGGTGATTTGACAACATACCCCATGTACCAGTTCCGCCCATTGAACCACCAAAAATATATACTTTATCAGCATCAACTGCTCCACGAGCAATGTAGGTGTTGAGTAAATTTACCAATACATCTTGTGTGGTTCCAAGCCATGCCTTGTCCGTAGGGCATTGTGGCACAAGCATTATAGCCTTTCGGTTGCTCTGCATGAGCCATGTAGCAATGGAATTGATACCTGGTTCTTGCATTTGAGTTTCATTATCGTTACCTTTGCTTGAACCTCCATGCAAATAAATAACAAGTGAAGCCTTGTCACCATAACCAGGAATTGTTGCCTTACGATAGGGTAAGTTCATTGCTGCATCAAAAAAATTCTCTTTAGTAAACTCTATATCTTGAGCAAAAGCTGCAGTCCAGCTAAAAATACTCAGCAAAAAAAAAAGATAAAAAAACGATTCTTCATAAATTACGTTACTGTTTTTTTAGTGGACGTTGTACTCGTTTCATGTGACGATTCATTATTTTTCGTTCTTGCTCATACACCCTCTCTATTTGAGTCTGGGTAAGAAACTTGGAATACTCTTTATAGTATTTCTGACGAATGTCAAGAATTCTCTGGCTCATAGCGAAACGCTGTTTAATACGATTCTCATTCATCTGCTCTGACTGAGCTTGTTGGTTGTGTCGCTGACGAGGTCCCAAAATCCAAACTTCTTTCTTAAAATTGCAATAGGTCGTAACAAACTTTGCAGTAACATCATCGTTGAAAGCTAACGTTTGCGCTATATGCTTGGCTTCAGTCTCTGCAAGTTGTTCACGCGACATGCGCTGTTGACGATTCGGCTGCTGAGCATTTGCTGTTGCACTAAAAAATAGCACAATAACAGCCATAAAAAATGTTTGAATAAAACGTTTCATATAAATAATTTTTTTAGTTGTACATCACTCTACTCATCAATAAAAACATCATCTTGATACACATTCAGCAAATATGTTTGATCATCAGTACTAAGCTGATTGAAAGCTTGATCAACATCACTGAGAGAAACCACATTACTTTTTCTTGGTAAAGAAATATCAACAATGAACACAAAAGCTGCACACACTGCAATAGCAATAGTTTGCTTTATAATAAGCTGAAGCTTTATCTTTCTGTCATGCTTATTTGCATTAAACGATGCATTTTGCATTACCTGCATATGAGCATTACCTACCAAATAATCGTCCTTTACCTCATTCCAAATGTTTTTTTCCATTTGCTTAAAAAAGTCAGCAGAAGGAACAGAATATGGCATCCGCTTGTTTACATTATCTAAATCAAAATTATTATTCATAACTCTATTCATTTGAATTCATGTATTTAATGATTTTATCCTTAGCTATGTGGAAATTCACTTTTGCAGAAGATGGTGATGAACCTATAACCTCTGCAATTTCATCATAACTCAAATCATCATAGTAGCGTAAATTAAATGCTAATTGTTGCTTACTTGGCAAAGTCTTAATTGCATTTTGCAGCTTAACAGCCTCCAAGTCGCTATAGTCAACATAACTATCTGTAATAATACTATTCACCTCACTACATTCAGCTTCTATCGAAACTTGATTTTGCTTTCGAGACTCAATTAGCCGAAGAGCTTCATTGGTTGCAATACGAAAGAGCCACCCTTTGAAGGATTGCTCATCCTTTAACTGATTGAAAGAACGCAACACCCTTATAAAAACTTCTTGCGTAGCATCCTGTGCATCATCATGCGACACAACCAACCTACGTATATGCCAATATATGGGTTGCATATACTTTTGCATCAACAGTCTAAAACCAACCTCCGTTCTTTCCCTTATTGCTTGTACAATTGCTTTATCATCTATGCTCATATAAATAATCTATAGAACTCAATCAAGAATATAATATTTCCTTTTACATTTTACCACCATTCTAATAGGAATTTTCTTACTCATAGCAAAGGCATCAAGTTCAGCCTTTGCTTTTAATTTACCTAATCCCGTCAAATTGCTATACTTTGATACCGAAAGTCTTGGGTGAGTTCTTAAGTAAGTCAATGCCATATTTAAACGTTCATTCTTACTTAACTTACTGCTAACCTTTGTTGTTACAACAGGACGAGTCACTACCGTTGTAACAAATGGACTATTATGCCCATGTCGAAGCTTATGACCATTATGTACACGCTGTGCAAAAACTGTAGCACCAATTAGTGCCATGAAACCTACAAGAATTCCTCTTTTTAATCTTCTGATCGTTTTCATACCAATATCCATCATTTACAATATTATTAATCAAATGATTGTAAGTAGGTATTCAAAATGAGTTTATATAATCATGTTCAGAATGAATCAATTTGCCTTGGCACATCCTTTCGCCCATAAACATAGGTTTCGTCGGTCACGTAGCCCGCTACGCTCCCTCTTCAACCATTGTTTCTGAACGAAATACTGCACCAACTCATATCAACTAATTTTGAATACCTACTTAGTAACAATGTAACCATCCGAACTAAGCCGACTTTATTCCCCCTCCAATAATCCATATCTTTGT